>Ga0351890_10221_pt1 | contig 16147 bp, 15 predicted proteins | sample TotcelFGM3001M15_FD_206743 | JGI IMG/M metagenome (GOLD analysis project Ga0351890, IMG submission 206743) | Enriched cells from coal bed in the Powder River Basin, Montana, United States - Total cells FGM rep3 HSBNCT.FGM.300.1.M15 ...
GCCTGAGTATAACTTCCGGTTGCGTCTTTGATCGTACCTGCCAGTTGAGAAAGCATGAAACCACCTAAACCCCAAGCCAGGTAAACAAACCCATAGTTTAAGGCGAAATGTTTCAATCCAAAGAAATCTTTAGTGATTGCCGGAAAGACAGAAAGGTTAGCTCCATAATTTGCGCCAATGAGGATAACCATGATGATTATAAGAACCGGGTTTGCCAAAATTGATTCTTTATTGATTGTGGAAAGCAAAAATACAAGGACTGCTTGAAAAACAAAGGAGAAAACAAGCACGTTCTTACGACCTAACTTATCAGATAATAAACCGTAAAGAACCCGCCCACCGCCGTTTCCAATAGCGAGAGCTGAAACTGCAATGGCACTTAGTGCTGGTAAACCAATTTGCTCATTAATGATCGAAGCGAGATTGCCGATTACCATCAAGCCAGCCCCGGCACCAAGAGCGAAAATCACCCAAATTGTATAGAATTGCCAGGTTTTCAAAACTTCGCGCGTATTATAATCCGCACTCGTTTTTGCCGCCTTTTTTGCACTTTGATTGCTTTCGGCTTCGTATCCGGCGGGCGGAAATTTTACAAATTGGGCAAAAATAATAACCACAAGCAACATGCCTATACCAAGATAGAGCATTGTTGATTGGAGACCATATACTGCAATGAGCTTTCGTGCTAAAGGAGCCACCCAGGCGCTTCCCATTCCAAAACCACCAACAACAATCCCTGAAATCAGTCCTGTTTTTGATGCTGGAAACCATTTAAGTGCGGAGGGACTTGCAGAGGAGTAAACAAATCCAATTCCAGAACCCAATAAGAAGCCAAAAGCAAAAGTATACACCCAGGGTGATGTTGACATACTTGAAATAATTACACCTGAACCAGCTAACAAACCACCCAGACTTATGATAAGGCGGGGGCTTAGTTTTGATAGCATTCTGGCGCCGACAAGAGTCATAACAGAAAAGAAGATACAAGCCACCGAATAGGGTAGCGTTTTTTGTGCATCTGTCCAACCCCAATCAATGGGAATATTGGCTTTGAAAACACTCCATGCATATAACACACCTAAAGCCAATAAAGCGCCAGTGCCTGCACTCGTAACCAGCCAGCCTGAATTGTTACCTTTATTGTTCATACTGCGAATATTCTCCATTTGATGTGGGCACCTTAGTTATAGGATAGATTTTCTGCTTCAAACTTGAGGCAGAAGAATCAAAAAGCGTTTTGGTTGTTGCGTTTGGCAGGAATCAGATTTAGATTATAGGGTAATTGTCAGACAAATGATAGCTGACATATGTCATTCAAACATCCATTTATGTTTTACAAAAGGATGTGACACATGACATGGATTATGGAGTAAGAACAGTAGCAAATTACTAGAGAATAAATTTTTATTAAGGCATTCCCCTTTGTTTGCCTGAGTTAATTTTGACAGCTGTGTGACTATCTCCTACAAAATAGTATTGAAATTAAAATAGATGGAGGTATGCCATTAATTTAGATTATGTTACTTAAAAGCATACAGTAATCCATTTAGGCCAAGCAATTTTCTTGAGTCGGCCTCCAGGCGTAATAACCGGATGTAATCATTTAAATTACACCCGGTTATAAAAATCAATTCTGTGACGTAAAGACTAAATCCAGTGAAGAATACCAGCAAAGAGGATCATCGCGACCACATTGATACCCCAAATAATGGCCAAAAAGCGTTTCTGAACTTTTGGCTGCCAGTCGTGGCAGAAGAAGGCCGCCAAAAAGAAGGGAATATAGGTGGTGACAAAAACAGGGATGGCGCCCCACCAACTGTAGACCCAGTGGAAGGCGGGTGTGGTGGCCAAAAAGATTTCGATGATCGAAAAGCCTGCCGCGTTCATGATGGCAAAGAATAAGCGGTTGTTGATGCCCAAAATCTTTTTCTTGGGGTCTTCGGGCAGAAATTTGCTCATAACCAGACCGGCGATCGCAAACATCAGGCTTAGCTCGATGCCTACGCCGACCAGCAGCAGGTATGAGGTTCCTGTGGGGACGGTCCAAAGCGCGTGGCCGCTGACATGCTGGATGATGGCATTCAAAATCTCGTAGAACCAGTGCACGCCGTAAAGCGCCAGCCCGGCGGCGATGGCTTTGTAATTTTTCTTGCTGAATTCATTGGCATACACATACATTACCAGTGCGAAGAGCGGAATAACGTACCATTGAAAATAGTCCGGGTTTCTGAGCAGTTCCAGTGCTTGTTGGGTGAGTTCGGGTTGGTTCAAGTTCTCCTCCTTGGAATAGTTGGTTACTGCAATAATGATTTCATCTCTATTATAGAGTTGGTTTGATTTTTTGGGGTGAACTTTAAAGAAGCGTGCGGTTTTTGTCTTGTGAGTATAATTAGCATATGTCGAAAACGATTACCCGGTTTGTTTGCCAGCAGTGCGGAAAAACCTCTCCGCGCGCGTTGGGTAAGTGTCCGCAATGCAGCGGATGGGATACCATGGTCGAAGAAGTGGTGGTTGAGGCTTCTTCGCCCGCCAAAGCCCAGGTGCGAGGCTTGAACGCCCGTTCACAGCCGCGCCGCATGGGCGATATTTCAGGCGACGCTGAAATGCGCATTCCCTTGCCGATTGGCGAGTTCGCCCGCGTCTTGGGAGGTGGGGTGGTGCCCGGCTCCATCGTGCTGGTGGGGGGCGACCCTGGCATTGGCAAATCCACATTATTGCTGCAAATGGCGCTTGAACTGGCCGACCATAAAAATCACAGAAAAGCGCTCAAGGTGCTGTATGTCTCGGGCGAAGAATCTGAACGCCAGATCAAAATGCGCGCGGTGCGTCTTACCCGCCTGAATGAAGAAAAACCCGAGCAAGAGTTCAGTCAAGACTTGCTGCTGCTCACTGAAACCAACCTGGATATCGTGTTGGAGCAGGTGCAGGCACTCAAGCCTGACATTCTGATTGTGGATTCCATCCAGACCGTTTATTTGCCTGATCTCAATTCGTCAGCCGGTTCCGTCAGCCAGGTGCGTGAGTGTGCCAACAAGCTGCGTGAACTGGCCAAGAGCAGCGACATGGCCGTCTTTTTGGTGGGCCATGTCACCAAAGAAGGTGTGATTGCCGGTCCGCGCGTGCTCGAACATATTGTAGATACCGTTCTCTATCTGGAGGGCGACCGTTTTCAATCATACCGCTTGCTGCGTTCAGTCAAAAACCGTTTCGGTGCTACTGCCGAGGTAGGCGTCTTTGAAATGCGCGAACGCGGCATGATCGAAGTCACCAATCCCTCCGAGGCATTTTTGGCCGAGCGCATGATCAATGCCCCCGGTTCTGCCATTGCCGTCACCATGGAAGGCACCCGTCCGCTGTTGGTAGAAATGCAAGGCCTCACCAGCCCGAGTAACTTGGGCAATCCGCGCCGCACCCCCAACGGGGTGGATTTCAACCGTCTGCTGCTGATCACGGCCGTGCTTACCCGCCGCCTGGGCTTGCGCCTGGCCGAACAGGATGTTTTTGTTAATGTCATCGGCGGTCTGCAGGTGGGCGAACCCGCCGCGGATTTGGCCATTGCTACCGCAATCGCCTCCTCGATGAAAGACATCCCCGTTAAGGCGGATACAGTCTTAATCGGCGAGGTGGGGTTATCAGGCGAACTGCGTTGGGTGAGTCAGATGCCCGCCCGTTTGCGCGAAGCCCAAAAACTTGGCTTTAAAACAGCCATCATTCCGCGCCGGCTGCGCCAGGGTGAACCGCTGCCCGAGGGCATCCAGCTCAAAGAAGCCCGCTCACTGCGTGAAGCGCTGGGCTGGGCATTACTCGAAGAAAAATAATCCGTGGAGGAAAGCATGCAAAATTCAATTTTAAATTTCGGAATCATCTCACTCATCCGGCGCAACCACGGATTGGAACACGCCACCATAAACCTCTTATCCAAAAAATTCCCGGCCAACTCGTTTTCGGGTTATTCAGACCATAAGGGTTTCTGGATTGTGGGAGATGTTTCAACTGATGCTCTGCTTGAAACGGCCCAGCAGGCTTTGACCCGCATGAAGGGCGGCGAACGCAAGCTGGCCATTCACGACAACTGCGGCAGCAATTATGTTATCTCAGGCCTGATTGCTGGAACGTTAGCCTGGTTGGGGATGCTTGGCACAGGTAATTCTTTCAAGAAAAAATTAGACCGCTGGCCGCTGTTGGTCTTGCTGGTGACCGGTGCATTGATTGTGGCACAGCCGCTTGGACCCAAGGTGCAGGAACATGTGACCACCAAGGGTGAACCTGGCAACCTGGCTGTTAAGCAGATTGTGCGCTACGAGCGTGATCTTCCGGGCAGACCTGCGCTGCACCGCATCCTTACCGGAGAAGTGATTCACGCCGCGGAGGAAGCCGCTTGAGCAAAGCCAATATTCACCTGTTACGCGGCGACGACCTGTATTCCGTGGCGCTGGCGGTTAAGACCATTACCGCCTCGCTTGGCGCGGATTATGACGCCGCGATGAACACCTCCCGCCTGGATGGCAAATCGGCCTCGTTTGAAGACTTGCAGACCGCACTGACCACGCTGCCCTTTTTTGGCTCCAGCCGGTTGGTGATGGTGGATAACGCGCTTGCCAAGATCGACAAGGCCAGCCAGGAGAAATTTCTGAAACTGCTGGATGCTACCCCCGGCTCTACACATGCCATCTTTCAGGTGGAAGACCACCGCAAATGGCGCAAAGACGCCAACGGTTCGTGGATCCAATTGTGGGAGACGCTTTCACCCACCCATTGGCTGATCAAATGGATCGCGGCGCACGACAATGCCGAGATCATTGACCTGGCGCTGCCCGACGAAAAAAGCATGGATGCATGGGTGGCGGCGGAAGCCAAACGCCTGGGCGGCGTCTTTGAACCCGAAGCCGCACGTGAACTGGCGCGTCACACCGGCAACGACACCGGCATCGCCAGCCAGGAGATCTCCAAACTGCTGATGTTCGTAGATTTCAAACGCGCGGTCAATGTCAAAGATGTGATTGAGTGTGTCTCTGTCGAAGGCTCCGCGGATGTCTTCGTGATGCTGGATGAACTGGTCGAAGGCAGAATAGCACAGGCGCAGTCGCTGATGAGGCGCCTGCTTGAAAGCACCCCGCCCGAAGCGATTATGGGCGCGGTGATCCACCGTTTCAGGCAGCTCATCCAGGTACGCGAGGCGTTGGATGCCCGCGAAGATTTGAAAGTGCTGGTGGAACGTAAAGTGCTGTTTGGCAACCAGGTGGGCAAATACTCCACCGCGGCCAGGCGCTTTTCTATGCGTCAATTGACCGGCATTTACGACCGCCTGCTGAAAATTGACGTGCAATCCAAGACCTCGTCCGTAGGGCTTGACACCAACCTTGAGATGCTGGTGATGGAGCTGGCGTAATGGATATAGGGTGCATCCGCGATGCACCATTCAGGTGTTACCGTCACCGTCAGGTTTATTGAGTTGGAGATCGTATAATTATTTCGAGAAATAATTTAGGTTATTTATCAGACAATGAGAGGGAATTATGTCATTACCAGAGTTTAATACCCGTGAGGACCTGAATGACTATTTACTGCATCAGGAGCAACGCATTCAAAATTTGGAACAAGCAAACGCGGAATTAATTGGCGAAATCAAGAAACGTTTTATTCACAAAGACGAGTTACCAGCGATTTTTTCTGAAAACATTCCAAACACAGGATTGTTCAGCCGAAATTTCATCAAGAGAGCATTTACAGTGTGGGGGCACTATTTTGTTGCGCAATTGATCATTGCTATTGTTTTCGGTGCATTTTATTTCGTTATTTTCATTCTTCTATTGAGCAAGATCACAACTCAACTCTAATTTTTTGAAATGTAATTAAAAAATATTGGAGCTTATCAATGACCAACCTGACACTTAATAATTCAGACATTGGCAATCCCACAAAAACGGGCACAACCGCAATAAACAACGATGTTATCGAAATCACCGCCAGCGGCGCGGATATCTGGGGCGCGTCAGACCAGTTCCATTTCGCCTATCGTGCGGTGGAAGGTGATTTTCAAGTCTCCGTGCAGCTCGAAGCCTTCAGCAAAGCGGACCTGTACTCCAAGGCGGGCATCATGGTGCGCGAAACGCTAGATTGGGGCAGCAAGCACGCCTTTATGGTGGCTTTCGCGGATAACAATCTGCGTAACCATAACAACGGCGGCATCGAGTTTCAATATCGTAAAGAGACGGATGGCGAGTGCCTTGCGATCTACCCCGCGGACGACTCCGCCGTTCCGCCCGTCTACCCGGTGGATTATCCACACGTGTGGATGAAACTGACCCGCATTGGCGATCATTTTGACGCGTCCTTCAGCCAGGATGGCAGCGCCTGGAAACCCTATTGTTCCCATGAACTCAAGCTGGCGTCCGCGCTGCTGGTGGGGCTGGGCGTTACCTCGCACAACCCGGGTGAGACCGTCACGGCCAAATTCAGCGGGTTGGATTTCAAGTAATTATTTCGAGAAATAAATAAAAATTTTGTTTTGGAATTATTTTATATGTATTAAATTCAATTTTGGTAAACACAATCAGATAAAAGGTAAAGATGAAAAAATATTTGTTATTGTTAATGCTCATTGTTTTATTATTGGCATCATGTGTCCCAGCTTCTATGTCTTCTCCAACTGCAACAGTTACTGCAACAAGTACATTAACAAACACACCAATTCCTACGCCGACTTTGACTCCTACCCCAACTGTCGTGCCTATTCCAGAATTTATGAATGAGTTTATTGAATTGGGATATGACAAGCAAGAGTTAGAAAGTACTTCAATCTATGTAGTCCTCGACGAAAAATCCATACGCTACTCAACCAATGAATGGGGAACCAATTTCAATAAATCCATACTCTATGGTTGGTCAAAAGTCCACTATCTTAATGAAGGATTGCTACAAACAAATTTTGTCTTAATTCATTTTTGTGTTCCACACCCTACTATAAACAACAACTTTTTCTGTTATTTCACCCCGAGTGATAATATTAATATTGGGTCAAATAATCCACCATTTTCCACAAAATGGACAAAAGCTATGTCTGATTTTATCCAAAAACACAGTGTCGGAGATTACCCGATTGTTCGGATTGAGTTTAATTCAGAGCATTTTGACGCTCGTAATAATTTTTCAAACTATCCAAATTTTTCTTTTTGGAAAACTCTATATCCGAACTATAATTTGAGTTTTTCAACTTTTGATATTCCAAATATTGGAACTTTTTTGCCTGCAACTTACATTGGGTATGATTTTTCAGAGGGTAAATGGATTAATAACCCTTGAAGTTTTTTAAAAATAGCAGATTAATTCTGAAAAAAGTACACCGCAATAATTGAACATCTCATTCATATTTCATGGCCATATAAGACATTCGTTTCAAAGAAGACACCCGACCGGGTGTCTTCTTGCTCGTTATTCAAACTTCAAAATACTCTCTCTAATCTCGCCCCATTTGAGCGCGTCAGAGATGCCCTGTTCAATGCTCAGATCCGCGTGCCAGCCGAGCAGGCGCTTGGCGGTGTCGGCGTTGGTATACGACCCTGCCACATCGCCAGGGCGGGGACCGGTCTCTTTGGTATTGATGGTCTGGCCATAGACTTTCTCAAATGCGGTCACCAATTCGCGGACGGTGACGCCTCGGCCTGTGCCGAGGTTGATCACCAAATAATTGCTCACCGGGCTGCCGGCGCGTTCGAAGACCTGGTCAAATTGGGTCACGGCGTTGACATGCGCGCGCGCCAGGTCCCACACGTGTACATAATCGCGGATACCCGTGCCGTCTCGCGTCGGGAAGTGCGTGCCGGTGATCTCAAACACGGATTGTTTGCCCTGGGCGGTATCAACCAGTTTACCCAGTACATGAGAGGGGTTCTTCACATGAATACCGCTGCGCATCTGCGGATCCGCACCGATGGGGTTGAAGTAACGCAGGGCGATGCCCTTCATTTTGTAGGCAGCGCAGAAATCTTTCAGCACCATTTCCATCATCAGTTTGGTGCGCGCGTAAGGGCTGCTGGCTTTAAGCGGTGCTTCTTCCGTCACCATGAAACCGGGGACGATGTCGTACAAAGAGGCGGAGGAACTAAACACCACCCGTCCGTGGTTAAGACTCTGCAAAGTGTTGAAGAATTCAATCGATTTGGATACGTTGTGTTTGTAATATTCGTAGGGCATCGCCACGGATTCTGGCACCACGATCAGCGCCGCGCAGTGGATGGTGGCCTGAATATCGGGATGATCCTTGAAGACTTTTTCAACGGCGGCAGAATCGGCGATATCTGACTTGTAGAAGGCGTAGCCTTTGGTAAATTCTTCCCGGCCGGTCACCAGAGAATCCAGAATGACGGGGGTATGCCCGGCATCTTTTAACGCGGAACAAATGGTGCTGCCAATATAACCGGCTCTGCCGGTGATTAAATATTTCATGGGGCTCCTTAGGTCTTGCGCTTACCCGTTCGTTTTTTGCTTACTCTGCAAGTATACCGATAAAAACCCATTATTGAACAGGGTAATTATTTCTAGAAACAATTAATCCAGAAGGTTTTTCTCTGGATCAAAAAACAGGCTAGTATAAGATAGCGACTAATCCGATGACTACGCCGGTAACGATAAGAAAGACGCCCGGAACCCTTGAAAGCATACCAACAGTGGTTTTGGGGGCAAGAACTGATTCTTCAGGATTTTCAGGGTTGTACCACACCGGCACTTGTTTACCCTCGGCAAATTGTGCTTTAACGTTGCTGGCGGTCACATAATCAAAAGTGGCTTTGCCAAAAGAAACGCGATCACCCTGAAAAACTTTGCCGCCCACCGCAAATTCATATTTCACTAAAAGCCTGAAAGCAACATTGACACTGCCTGTGGCATCACGACCGGGTTCTTCTTCAATGACGGATTCCAATATTGTTGCGGTGGCGGAAGGCCATTTTTGTGCCAATTTGCCCATGCGGCGGGCATTGACGGCCTGTCTGAGTAGTAATAACCCAATTCCGCTAAAAATCAAAAAGACCAGAATGCCAGTGTATTTGATCAAGAGTGTCTCCTCGGCGCTAGATTCTCTTGAGTGTAACTGAGGTTTAACCCTTTGGCAATATCAGATTTATCCCCCAATACCACTCATTTCATTAACCATGTATCCGTACCGTCAGCTACCAGATGAACCTCCGCAGACACATCCACCCCCAATGAATCCTCAAAGGGGGAGATGCCGCGGTCGCGCCACAGGATCATTTGCGAGTTGAGGTTGCGCCACACCCGCGGCGGAATGTAACTGACATCCTCGGGGCTGAGCAGTAGGGCAGTCAGCCCGGTCAATGCTTCAGGTGTGGAGGCTTTTATCACGGCGTAATCCACCCCGTTGGGAACCAAGATACGCAGGCTGCCATATTGCAGCAGCAGGGCGGTGCCGTTCAAATCTTCCGCGGCGAGGGTCAGCCAGACGCCGGTTTCAATTTCAACGTTTTCAGTTGGCAGCAACTTTTCAACCGTAATCCCGTCGGGGATGCGCAGCGGCCGGCTGTCTTCTTCAGCGCGATAGCTGGAGGGCGCCAACAGCACCTTCCTGACGCTGATCGCGCCTGAGAGTTCCGCCATCGGCTCAGAGAGCTTGCGGTCAGTGATCAACACGGAATCGAGGTGAAACGACCAGGGAGAGAGCTCATTTTCAAGGCTGGAAGTGAATTCATCCATACTTCCGCGCGGATCAATAGCCACCGTTCTTCCGTTTGGGGCGATCAGATATAAGGCAGATTTTTCATCGCAGCGCACCAGGTGGAGATGGAGCTTTCCATCTGGTTGGTGGCTGGCGATTGACCATGTCGAAAAACCTGTGGCAGCCAGCAGCAACACCAGCCAGACAAAGCGGCTGGACTGGAAAAACCTGGCCAACTTCTCGCGCAAGAAAAAGAGAATCACGAATAATATCACAACGACGAAAATCCAAATCGTAAAAGCCGGGTGAATGGTCAAAACCCCTCCTTCTATTTTGGCCAATAGCGTCACCATGGCATTGGTGTATTTCAAAAAGGGCCACGAAACCAGCATAGCCAGTTTTCCTGCCAGCGGATGCAGCATGCCAGCCAACAGGGTGAGCCCGCCGCTGATCATCACAGCGGGCTGCACAGGCAGCACTAACGGGTTGGCAAGAAGCGCGCTCAACGAGATGCGTCCAAAGTTGGCGGCGATAAAAGGCAGCGTGGCTAATTGGGCCGCCAGCGTAAAGAGAAAGTATTCACTGAATGGCTTGGCCCATTTTGCGGCAGTTTTCTCAGAGACTCTTTTCTCAAGCAGCGCTGTCAGCCAGTCTTGCATGGGTTGAGCAAAGACCACCAGGCCAAAACTGGCTGCGAACGAGAGTTGAAAACTGGCGTCTTTCAACAGCAGCGGCTGCAGCAGGCACATCACCGCCGCCGTAAACATCAGCGCATTCAAGCCAGCCTGCCGCCTGCCGATTAAATGGCCGCCCATAGCCAGCACCGCCATGATCACAGCGCGGGTCACAGATTCAGAGGCATCCACCATGGATGCGTAAAACCCCAGCAGGAGGGCAGCGACAAAAGCCGCCCAATAAGGCCCTACCAGCAACGTAAAAAACCAAAGAAAGAGCCCGGCCAGCACAGCCATATTGAAACCTGAGATGGCAATGATGTGCGCCACACCGGTATCACGATAATCTTGTGACAGAGCAGGTGGCAGGTCGTTATCTACACCCAGCAAAATGCCAGTCAGCAGCCCTGCTTCAGGCTGGGGATAGATCTCAAAGAGTGTTTGGCGTGCTTGTTCGCGAAAGCTTATCAACCCTTTGCGCAGTACGGTTCCATAACCGCTGCCTACTTTTGTCACACTGCGCGGATGGTAGATGACACTTAAGATACCTGACTTGGCCAGGTAATCACGGTAAGAGAAATCGTCGCGGTCAGAGGGTGTGCGCGGATAAGCCATGAACTGCAGCAAGTCGCCGTATTGCCAGGCTGCATCCGCAGGCATTTGCACCTGTGCTGCCCCGTGGATTTTTCTGGCGGCATGTACCCAATCTGTGCTGGCGGGATCTGTGATCTCAATGGTTGAAATTTGGAAATAGGTGGCCTCGGTTCTACGGTCAGGGGCAGCCGAAACCCAGCCGGTGACCACGAAGGCGCCTTTATTGTTATACCAGGCCAGATCGTCAGATTTAATGACCGGATTGTTGGTCATCCAAATGCGCAGACCGCCCAGCGTAAAGAAGAGCAGCATCACACCAGCAGAAAGAGGCAGCCATTGACGAATCTTTCGCCATGTCTGGAACCGGTTATGTAATTTGTGTTCAAAAATTGAGAGGAGTAAGAATAATACGCTGAACGTCAGCCAAACCGGAAAACGCAATTGAAGGTCATCCCCAGCCAGAAGGCCGGCGATAAAAGCAAGAGAGACCCATAAAAGAGGCATAGGCGGCCTGTCTTTTTATTTGAGTTTGAAGGGAATTATCCAGGGTGTCACTTTGCGATAGTCAATGTAGGCTTGTCCGAACTCCCCAACCAGTTTACGCTCTTCAAAACGCGAGCCAATCAAGGTGTAAAAAGTCACGCCGATGGCTAAAGCCAGGAAGTTCCAGCTCATCAGCGGAAATAACCACAGAAAAACCAGCGAAAAGAAATAGATGGGATGGCGTGAATACTTGTAAAATCCGTCGGTTGTGAGCGTGTTTTTGATTGGTAATGTTTTCTTGGTGAACAGGCTGTCCAATCCAGTAAAGGCGAACAATCCCGTTCCTTTGAAGCTTAACAGCGCACCAATAAGTGCCATTACTTGAATAAAACCGGTGATGAAGATCCAGGGTTGGGGGATGATATAGAGGCGGGCATCAGGCAGCAGCAAGACAAGGCCAATATAAAGCGGCGTTGTGATGAGCGAAATAGCCACATAAAACAGGCGATAATATTTGCTGCAGGGTTCTCCGCATCGCTCAGCAGCGGCATTTTTGAGCCACATTGAGGCTGTCAGGGAGTGAATAACGCCGTAAACCGCGCCGGCGATTAATATCCACCAAAAACCGGATTGATTCATTTCTACCCCATATTCAACTGAAAGGAAGAGCTACCAACAAGCTATTTGGAATTATCAGCCAGGATCTCTTTGAGCCGCGGATGATCCTTATAGAATCCGTGGTAATGTTCAGGCAGCATGGAGGCGATTTGGCACATGACTTCATCCGTGAGCTGCTGAAGCTGTTCTTCACGATTGTCGCGATCAAGCACCGGTGCAGGGATCGGTTTGCCATATTGAGCGGTGATATGAGGGCGCTTGAAATGTTTCATTTTATCAATGGCATCTTCAGTGCCAGACAATGCTACCGGCAAAATGGGTACGCCAGCCCGCAAGGCTAACAGGGCAGCGCCGGGTTTGCCTTCAAGAAGCTGAGCATCTCTACTTCGAGTGCCTTCAGGGGCGATGCCAATAGCCATGCCCTGGTTTAGAGCGGTCATGGCGGTGCGGAATGCGCTGAAATCTGCCGTGTCGCGATCCAGCCAGATGCCCTGGGCGGTGACGATAAACCAGCGGATGAGCGGATATTTGAGGTATTTTGTAGTGACCAATGCGGTCATATCAGGCCGATTGGGGGTTAAGAACAATACAGGGATATCCATGCGGCTCATATGGTTGGTGGCAATCAGCACACCGCCGGTTAATGGAATATTTTCAACCCCGAGGAACTCGGTAACGGTTAATCTTTTTAAGAGCCAGACCAGTATTCTTCTTAATTCATTAGGTTTCATATTTCTATTGTCCTATTTTTTTTGAGAAGGTCAATAGCCATTATTTGCTAAGTTCTTCCACATTATTACTGTTAATAAGTTCAATGCCTGATCGTGAATACTGAACAACATAGGTACAGTGTAATAAATTCTGATAACAAGAGCAATACTAAACACATTTTTTACCGAAAATGAAATTTCGGAGTTTGCCGTGTTCTTATTTACAAGATTGACTCATGCGGATGTTTTTCATCCACTTTAGCGAGTGTGTATGAGGCTGCCGCGCCTACAACAAACAAGCCGGCGCAAATGGCGATCGTCCAACCGGTGACGCCGGAGGGGATGATGGCTGCGGTGGAGCCAACCACGATACCCAAAATGAAGTGATACATGAATGGATAGGCTTTCTTAAACAACCAGGCCACCAACTTTGAGAACAGTGCAACACACAAAACAACCCCTATCATCAATGGGATGATCACACCAAAATCCAATGACTTAATTCCGTTTGACATGGGTTGGTATAGCCCCATATAGATCAAGAAGTTTGAAGGGCTCATTCCGGGGATAATCATGCCCAGGGCAAAAATGGCCCCGCTCATGACCCAGACCAGGAAGTTGGGGGTCATGGTGACATTACCGATTGTTTCCAGCCAGCGCATGGTAAAGAATATACCTACTGAAAAGATGGCCAAAACAATAAAGTGATACGGTTTTCGGCCTTCCTTGCCGGCTGTCTTCCACAAAGAAGGAAAAGTACCCGAGATAAATCCAATAAAAAGCCAGATAAACGGAGCAGCAAAATGAGTAAATGCATAATCAATGACTGCCGAAAAAGCCACCACGCCAATCATGCCGCCGATGCCTATGGGGATGAAAAACAGGACATTCTGGATGAATTTATGTTTCAAGTTGGCAAGGAACTTGATCAGGGGTTCATATATGCCAAAAATTACCATCAAAACGCCGCCCGAAAGCCCCGGCACGATCGCGCCAATTCCTACCATAACGCCTTTGATCAAGCGAATAAACCAGTTCAAGAGTCCGTCATTGTTTTTAGGCGTTATTTCTGAAGTTGTCATTATTAGTATCCTTTTATACCAGATGCAGAAAATACATACTGCCCGATTTTATCATATGGAAGGGTGAAACCCGTTTACCCCGTCCACGTTACGGTTGCTGAACCTGTCTTGAGCAAGCTTAATAGTTTAACTGATGATTTCAGATGGCAGGGGTGGAATAAGCGGTGGCACTTGAGCGGAAAGCACTTTACGGTTCATATAGTATAAAGCTGCCAACATGCCGGCAAACAAGGTGCCCAAAACCCAGGGAGCGTATCCCGAGAAAGCAGTCAAAGACAAATTGGAAAAGAAATCGAGATTTGTGCCCAATCCAGACAATATCGCAAAGAAATTCCATACGCCGTGAAGTGACATGCTGATCAGGTAGGTGACGCCCAGGCGTTTGTAATTGCCATTTTTCCAGGCGGAAACAAGCGCCCAACCGGTTAAGCCGGTGGTCAGGATGTGTAAAAGGCCGGTGCCGATCCTGGCGATCAGCAGCGCCGTCCAATTTTCTTGCGGCAAAGAGGCAACCGCTGTCACACTTTCTACCAGCGCGAAAGCTGCGCCGCACACCAACCCTGCACTGAAACCTTCAGCCTCAGTCCATTCGCGTTTGATGAAAAACCAGAGAGCCAGCGGCTTTAATATTTCTTCCACCAGCGGGGTCACAATTGAAAGGGCGAAAAAGATGGCGGCCAGAACAGCGGGGTCTTGAAGAAGGGAACCAAACTGTTCCATTACCGCGTTCATGTTATTGGGGTCAACCATTAATTGTGTCTGAAGCGTCATTAAAATGGGGGCAAATTCATTCTTGTTTGCCAGCCATACCCCGCCAATAATCATCGCAAGTAAGAAGAGAATAATTTCCACAAAAAACACTATCGGCATGCCGGCAAATAGCTGAAAGTTGATCAATCCCCAAAAGCGTTGGTGGCTGCTCTTGGGTAGTTTGTGTTGACCGAGTTCAATAAACCACCACAAGGGAACCGCCACCGCGATTGAAGAGATCAACACTTTCACAAAGGAATTGGCTAAAAGATTGGGATAAACAAATACCAAATATACCAAAGGTATGATGACCAAAAAAGCAATACTGGCAGCAATGAGTGTGGAGCGCGGTCGTACGGTTGAAATGGGCAGTCGGGCCAACCGCCGAATTGAAAGAACGAGAGATGGAATCGCCAAAAGCGCTAAAAAGAAGCCGAGCCAGACGAGCACATAAACAGATTCATCGGATTGTGCGTCTAACGACTGCATGCTGCCGGCTAATTCCATTATTAGTAGAAACGCCAGGGCAGAAAATAAAGAAGTCGCCAGCCCAATAATACTGATAATGAGCTGTGCAACAGAAGGTAGGTGTGTTCTAGCCGTTTGGTCTGACAAGATTATTGTTCCTCGATGATCACAGTTTGTAAAATATCAGGCGATAACAGCACCTGGTCGTAATAAGGATCGCGCGGACGCAGTGATTGCAGTACATCCATGCCTTCGATGACTCTACCAAATATGGTGAACTTGCCGTCAAATTCAGGGATTGAAGTATAGGTAATAAAAAACTGTGATCCGTTCATGTAATTTTTATCAACCGCCATGGCCAGCATTCCGGGCTGGTTAAAACGCAGCTTGGGGGTGACTTCAACCGAAAACTGATAACCGGGTCTGCCGTTTCCAGATCCGGTGGGGTCGCCGGCTTGAACCATATATCCGGGAACCACTCTGTAGAAGGGGGTGTTGTCATACCACTTTTGCCTGGCTAAAAACACAAAGTTGTTCACAGCCATTGGTGCTTCTTTAGGGTAGAGCTCGAAAACAATATCCCCTTTAACGGTGGTAAAGGTCACCGTGTAACTCTTGTTTTGGTCAATTGTGGTTTCGGGGCAGTCTGTGTAGGCGTTTTCAGGCAGTTTGTAGTATTGAACCATGTTGTAAAGACTGCTGAGGTCCACCCAATCTTGATAGAGTGTTTTGTTGAAAAACAGGGCTGGTGGGGTGGTTAACGTGGTTTCAGCGCTTTTGCGAGTGGCGTCAAATACCTTTTGAGTGGTTTCATCGCTGGTTATATCGGCCATAAATTGGATCTTATCTAGTTTGAGTTCGGCTGTCTGGTCAACCAACCAGGTTGAAAATTCCTTAACCGAAAGCGAAATCCATTCGTCCTGACGGCTGAAGAGAATATCGTGCATTTCCCAATACTTGTCTTGTAAACCGGCAGCCTCGGCGGCCTGGGCAGCCAATGCAGCCTTGTCGTGCTCATCCGTCAAAGGCAGATAGCGTAAAACGATTTTCACGTCATCGGGGTAGAGTATCTGCAGTTGGCGCAAATTTAAGGCCAGG
>Ga0351890_10250_pt1 | contig 16075 bp, 15 predicted proteins | sample TotcelFGM3001M15_FD_206743 | JGI IMG/M metagenome (GOLD analysis project Ga0351890, IMG submission 206743) | Enriched cells from coal bed in the Powder River Basin, Montana, United States - Total cells FGM rep3 HSBNCT.FGM.300.1.M15 ...
CAACACCAAGGTAAACTGTCGTTACTCGATGCAGTTTGGGATCCTGATGACGATACGGTTACCTTCTGGATTCAGTGCTTGGCAGAGCAATTCAGGATGCGGCATGTGAAAGAAATTATATTACTTAACATGAGTCACAAAAAAGTTACCAAAAAAGGAATGTTTATTTATCTGCAGTACTTTTTTTGATTAAAAAATGAATTTCCTGTAAAATAAGCGCATGCCTGTGACTGCGAGGATGAAAAATAGGCATTTAATTTTTTATTTGAAAAGAGAAATCTCAAATTATATGCCTATTTTTTCTTAACCAAACTAATAGCACGGTTATCGTAAACTATTTCTACATAAAATGTTCTTAAATCTGTCATAAATAATGGATTGATTTTCAGAGTGAATCTATAGAGGATAAGACTATGAAAAAGAGGTTGTATCTTAAAAAGTATTTATACTAATGCCGCCATCTGTATCATTTGTCTAAAAAGCTTAGACGAAATATATCTTTCTCCCTTATCCTGAAAAAATATTCTATTGTTTTGAAGATTTTGCTCGAAGAATAAAAATGTAAAAGCATTGGCATTTTAAGGTGTTAAGAAGGATCAAGGAATAGAAGTATAAAATTAAATTTTTGAGGGATAAACTTTTTTGGGAGCATTTACCATGGATAAAGCAATTTTTCCTACCGAAAACTGCATACAACAACAGGTAGAGAGGGCTTTAGATTTCCATTGCCACGGAGTGGGTCGTTTTGATTTTACAGAAATTCCTGAACTCGACTTAGAAGAAATAGAGGAACTCCTTTCCAAGAGGAAACAGCGAACTATTTTAACATTGTACTTACCTAAACCTAATTTTGAACAATTTTTATATTTAATGCAAAATTTTTATGAGAAAAAGAAAGCGGGTAAATTTTCTCACATCGTCGGTTTCGGTTTAGAAGGGCCTTTACTTGCGAGTCATGGCGGGACGCCAGAAACAGGGATTTGGATGCCTAGTAAACAGCACTGGAGAGAGCTGGCTGCATGTGGGCAGAAAGGTTTAGTATATGTGGTTTTATCCCCCGATGCGCATTTAGGTAAAAATGCCGCTCATACAAATCCTCATAGCATTTCTTGGATTGCTGAAACCTTACTAGATGGTGGAGTATTACCAGCCCCAGGACATTTTATAAAAAGCAATCCGAGCGAAAGTGCAAAAGCACTTCAGACCATTTTTGACATTGTTGCTTCTTGGGGTTATTGCCCTACCATTAGTGATCATTTATTCAATGATATGCCTCGCAATTTTAAACATGCTTGGAGAACACCTGCAGAACGAAAAATCCGCGATCAAGAAATAAAAATGTTAAAAATGGACTCATGGGATTTGGATACTCTCGAAGAAAATTTAGGCCCAGTTCCTGCTGTGATGATTAAAAATGCTCGCCGAGGTCATGTTAAAATATGCCTAAATTTTGATGGGGAACACGTCGATTTGGCAGTAGCGAAAAAGGCGGTAGAATTAATTGGTGCAGAAAACATGCTAATGATGACCGATTCTATCGAAAGTAAACGTTTGGCTGGGCGACATTTACAGATGCAAGAAAATTCAACATTGCTCTATCAAGATGAAGGTATTGTTGCCGCCGGAAGTCAAAATGTCTTTCATCAGGTTAAAAATATGTTTTCTATCGGATTGACCGAGAAGCAAATTAGTTTAATCTGTGATCTAGTACCATCAAGCATCATTAAACAACGCTACCAATATGCTCAAGAACACGCCCATGTTAAAGCTGATTGTGTTTGATTGGGATGGTACGCTAGCGAATTCTGTGGGCAAAATCATCGAATGCAAACATTTTCTTGCTGAAAAATACAATATACCTTCTCCTAGTGAAGAAGTTATTAAAAGCGTTTTGGGTAAAAAATTTGAAGACGCTATGTCCATTTGTTTCCCTACTATTCCTCAAAATATTCTTACTACACTCGGTCGAGAATTTCATGTCCTTATGCAGCAAGATTACTTTCAAGCTTCCCTTTTTCCTAATGTGAAAAATGTTTTGAGATTACTGAAAGAGCAAGGTATAAAATGTGCGATCGCCACTTCTAAAGATAGAAAGGAATTGGATAGAGCCATTATGTATAATCAAATTATAGATATGTTTGATATTGCTTGTTGCGGTAAGGAACATCAAGAAAAGCCTGATCCGGCCATGTTAAATTACATCATGAAAAAACTTTATGTTCGCCCTAATGAAAGTATGATGATAGGTGATACCACCACCGATATCTTATTTGCAACGAATACAGGGGTACAATCAATAGGTGTAACATTCGGAGCACATCCAATATCATTGTTACAATCTCTTAATCCATTGGCCTTGATTGATGAATGGCTAGAATTACCTAAGATCATTGATAAATATTATGCTACTCAAATCGAATATATTGTTGATTATTCTCGCGGGCTTGATGAATGGATCCTTTGTAATCCCAGCTAGATACATTAAGAAAGTGGTCAATGAAGAAATTTGGCTTTATCATAGTGTTATTGGGCTTGCGATAATACCGTGGATTATACTCGCTCTTACATTACCCAGCGCACTACATAATTATTTATTTTTGCAACCGAGCACATTAATATTTATTATTTTTAGTGGTATTATTTTCGGCTTAGGCCAGGTCTGTTTTGCTTATGCTATTGAATCCATTGGGGTTGCGTTAAGTTTCACTATTAATCTCGGCATTGGTGTGACAATAGGCTCTCTTTTTGTCGTTTTTTACAGAACGATTTTTTTTACGCACCAAGCTTACCTGGTTGTTTTAGCTGTATTTCTTATTCTATTAAGTTTAATCATTTATTATTATGCGGGAAAACAGAGTCAAGATCACAATTTTTTGAAACACCAAGAAAATTCGCGTTATCACACAGGATGGTTATTGGCTTCTTTAGCGGGTATTGCCAGCGGTCTTCAAAATATTACATTTGTGATTGTGGCTTTTTATACTAAAACCCAATTTCAAACGAACGATTCTTTTTGGGTTTGGCCTCCGTTCCTTTTTGCAGCCTGTATTGCTATGTTATTAGGCTTTATGTACAGAATAAAAAGAAATCCCGCTGGTAAATTACAGCTCTTGGGTATAAAAAATATACTGTTAATTACGCTCATGGGATTGTTTTTCACCGGTTCATTGGCACTTTATAGTGGTGGCATGAATAAATTAACGCATCAGCAACAAATTATCGGTTGGCCTGCGTTTATGGTTTCTATTATTCTAGTCTCACAAATATGGGGTTGGTTATATAGTGAGGCGAGAGGCATTCCTATAAAAAACAAATTTTTTATGGGGTGCAGCGTGATGCTACTTGTGATAGCTATTATTATCCTTTCCCTTGAATCGTGAGTTTTACAAGCTTTATAACTATACGATTTTTACTCCATGCCCTTCTAAATACTCCTCAGACAAATCAGTTAGCAGTTTTACTTTTTCGGCATCGCTAGAGGGTGTAATTAAGCGATTCTCTTCAAAGAAACCTTTATAAATATCTGCCAATGAGCCATGAAGTGCAATTTTCATTTGTTTTCCTATAATGTTGTCCGCTCTTTCAATGGAGCGGTATATGGCTTGAAATCCACGTTCTACAATTGCTTTTGCAGCAGCATCGCCCGTAAAATAACTTCGCAATAGCAGATCTGAAAATAAACAATAAATATCAGGGTTTGCGCCTTTAAAACACGTTTCTGTAATTTTTTCAATTTTACCACTAAATTTTGCCAAAACAGTACGCGCCAATTTTGACATTGGAATGTAACCTTCAGCAGCTTCAATAGTGTGTTTGATGGTTTCAACACCTAACCAATTTTCTCCGCCGAGATCATACACGGGGAATTTCCAACCGCCGATTTTTTTTACGCTTCCATTGTGCATATAGGAAAGTGAAACACCTTTATCCGTAACCAAGGAGATTCCTGGAGCTTTTTTGAAATCAGTAAGATAAGTAATCTGCCAATCGGGGAGCAAGATGACATCTTTAAAAGATTTTTTTGCAAACAGAACAAATTTATTTCGAGTGTCTTCAAATTCATATGATTGAGTCACTAAATTAAGTTTTGCGTATTTAAGTTTACCTTCATTAATTTCGTTGTCCGGTAATGCTTCATGAATAGATTCTTGAATTAAGTGAATTAAATTTCCTGTGGTTTCTGCAAGATCAAGACCGCCTTCAAGCTCAGAGGATCCGATTGTCTTGCCTGAAAAATCTTTGATACAAGTAAATCGCTTATTATTAATGGATAAAATTCCTATAGATAATTGCTCGCTTTGGCGGAGTTCTTGTTCTTTGAGTTTTGTCTTTTGTGTTTTTTTCCCTGTTAATCCTTTTATAATCTCATTCATATCGACATCTAATCCTTCTGCAAGATTCATTGCCATGGGTAGTGTGATGCTCATGCTGCCATTCACAATTTTACTAATAGAGGCCGCAGATACTTTGCACTTTCTAGCAAGCTCATTGTTTGAAAGTCCTTCTTGATTCATGAGAGTCCTTACATTTTCAGCAACAATCGAAATAATTTTCTTTTTTTCCATTTGTTTTCTACTGCCCCCAAGCGTTGTAAATAAAATAAACTGCTAGAACGCTATTGTATTCACTCGAAGAAAAAGTTGACACCGAAATTTAAAAATAGTAATATTGTTAACTATAGTAGTTAATTATAGTTAACGATGACTACTAAGTAAGACTCAAATGAAATGCCGGAACGTAACGAATAAAGGAGATAGAAGTATGGATGTAAAGCTAGCAGTCATATGTGGACTTTTGCTCAATACGTCCCTAAAAAGTTCACGAAAATTCAAATTTTCACAAAGAAATTCAATTCAACTCTCTAACATCAGATAAACACGGACAGAAAGGAAAGCACGTTTATATTTAATCAGGACATTATAGGAGAAACACGATGGTCACAAAGAAAACCCCAATCACCCTTGAAGAATATTACCTGTTAGAAGGCAATCGATTACTACTACTCGAAGAACTCAGTAATGTTATAGCCAATTCTCTTGCGCTGACGACAGTTGCTCTAGAAAGCGATATTCCAAACTATAAGCCACAGGTTATCCATGAATATTTCGGTACTATGGATACGTTATTGCAAAAAACACAAGAACTGTGTGTGCAACTCATCAATACCTATTTTGAATCAAAAATTCCCTTAAAAAATGAATTAAAGATCACATTAGATTCTGTTGAAGCTGAAAATTCTCAATCAGACAACATTTTATCACAGTAATACTGCTGCGAATTTAACGAAAAAATTCAAAGCTTAATAAGGAGATTGACAATGATGATACCTCACGCAAAAAACCTACGTAACAGTTCTTATCTTCCCGTCAATTTTGACGATTCTTATGATAAGAGTGGATTAATATTCCTACACAAAGTTAGGCCAGAAAGTGAAAAATCTTTAGCGCCGATTAAAATTCTCATCGTTGAAGATATGGAAATTTGTCAAAAGATAGCTTTGTTAACCTTTAACCAACCTACTTATCTTGCTGATTTGGCCGTGACGGGCGAAGAAGCTATAACAAAATATTCTCAAGGATATGACGTAATTTTGTTGGATTTAGGCTTACCTGATATGTCAGGCATTGAGGTTTGTACCCATATTAGGAAAAAAATAGGTGATACAAAAACTCCTATTATTGCTTACAGCGCTATTAGCGACATATTACGAGAAGAATGTTTAGCTGTCGGATTTAATGAAACACTAATGAAGCCAACAGAAAAAAAAGCCTTAGATAGCGTAATAAAAGAATTGGTAGAGAAAGCGAGTTAATTATTTTATTTGACCAGAAAGGAGAAGTGACATGATGAGGAAAAAATTAATTGCTGCGATTGGTTTTTTACTAATGTTGTTTTTCGCAAGTTTAACTTTTGCGAAGGATTGTCCTGAAAACAATAGTTGTCCGATTAATGCTACAACGGTCGCTTTTTTAAAAGCACATGGAGTGACTGATACTCAATTGGTTATGGCGAATAAATATATTGAAGACCATGCCGTAAAAGTTACGAAATAGTATTATTTTAGTAATTCGAACATCCTGCCAATAAGCCCCATACCTACAATAAATAAGCAGCTTTTTGACAAAATTATGCGGCATAGCCGATACGATATAACAAATATTCCTCTTTGCTCAAACTTTGTGTAGGAGCGTAGAAAATTAAGCGAATAATGAATTCATTATCTACATTAGGCACCACAATTGGGTTGAGAGGAAGGAAAGGTTAATCATTGATGGGAAACTAAGATATGTTTTTTATTCATGATTACCTAAAAGCAAAACGAAAGCTGTCACTAGTTTTGCGGCAAAATAGGAGATAAATATGAGCAGGGTAAAATATAGTGTAAAAAGTTTGTTTTTTTTAGTACTTTGTTTTTTTTCAACACTCACGTGGGCAACCACCGAAAATAGCAACGACGGCGGTACTTGTGCTGTTAATGTTGCCAATTGCACTACTGACCTTTCTAAATTTAACGGAAAATTATTTTTATTTCACTTTATCAAAGCGTCTTTACATCAACTTCCTGATGAAAATGGTTCTTACAAACTTACCTTATTGTCTGTGCCATCTTCTTTACACTATATTTGCTGCGATCCAAATACGAAGCAACAATTTCAAAAATCCATTAGTGTCGATAACACACTAAAGTTATGGCAAGCTAATGCTAAGCAAAAATTATTTGTTGCACAGCTTTGGCCGATTGAAAAATTATCTCATTTTATTTTTATTGTAAAAAATGCCAATTATGATGCAAAAAATCAGACGATGACGTTAACGATTCAGCCTGGGAAAGATAGCTCTGATATTTCATCTAATTTTACAGGCTCTCTCAATACCTTAAGTACCTTTTTTCTCTATAACAAGGCTGCATATGAAAAATATAGCCGATAATTGCTCAGCTTTTGCTATGACGTTTGTGGAATTGACTATGTCTCTTGATGTTGGTTTTCAGTAAACAGTAAAATAATGTATTTTTTTGTGGAAGTGAAAAACGTATGAAAAAATGTAATCAATTTCAAGCTTTAGAAAATACAGAATCAAAGAATACTCCAAATACTTTTGCAGAAACAGGCAAGGAGATGGAAAAAGTAAGTAGATTTAAAATGGATTTTTTAAATATGATTTCACATGAAATACGAAGTTCAGAAGGTAATGTTATTTCCATCTTAGGCATCCTTGAAACGGCAGTGAATAACTTACAAAATATTTTTTACAAAAATATCATAGATAGACAATCTATTCATGATTCAGAAGAAGCGAAAGATATTCATGACTTGTTTCATCGCCTCATCGAACTGGTGAGTTTTGCAAAGGAAAATTCCTATTATTCTTTAAATTCTATCGCTAATCTTTGTAGTTTATATAAACTTCACGTAGGTAAAATCTCATGTAATTTTGAAATGACCGATATTCAGGGTATGATTGAAAATATTGTTAATAACAATGTTTTTCTTAAAAAACGCAAGATTACTACGCGGGTTGTTGTTGAATCAATAATATCAAATTGTTTGCTTGTTGATTATAAAAATCTAAATGATGCATTAAGCATTGTGATTAACAATGCAATTCGTTTTAGTCCAGAAAATGGCTTGGTTCAAATTGAAGTAGATTCAAAAGCAGAGGGGGAAAATAATTTTTTACTCCTTACAGTACGAGATTTTGGAGAGGGGATGTCTCCATTACAATTGAAAACGTTATTTAAAACGGCGCTGAATGATGATGATCTACACGATGTCACAAAATATAGAAAACTTTCCTTACAATTGCCACAAGCGAAAATACGCATTGAAGCAGCGGGTGGAGAGATTGAAATACAAAGCACAGTAAAGAAGGGCACGACAGTAACTCTTTTGACGCCCTATCACATAGTTTCTGGCAACACATTGCCAACGCCACCTCTTCAAAATAAAGAAGATTCCTCTTTTCCTAAACCAAAACCATTTCGTATATTACTAGTTGAAGATAATGCAATGACGCGAGAGCTTGAAAAAAACATCCTTGAAGAATTGGGATGCGAGGTTGACGTTGCGACAAATGGCGTTGACGCTATTCTTGCCGCAGAACAAGATTGTTATCAAATACTATTTGTTGATATTACGTTACCCGATATGACCGGCATTGAAGTTATGCATCAGATTAATTCTCAACAAAAAAGTACGCGACCTTTTGTCGTAGCGGTTACCTCACATGTATCAGAGGAAGATGTCGAGTATTTTTTAAGTCAAGGCATAATGGATGTGATACCAAAACCTGTGACGAAACAACAATTTCAAAATGTGTTAGAAATCATTGCGGATATAGAATCTCAAAAGATTGCTCAAAATAATTAAAGCAAACGCCATACACGAAGGATGGGTGCTATTTTTTCTAGTTCGACGTCGGAGATTTCAAAAGGTTCTGATTGTGTTAAATCATAAGCAAGAAACGAAAGACGAAAATGATTCTTTTTTTTGCTAGGTGTAACGCAGCGGACTTCTAAACGATGATTAATCATGACGATACAAAATTCAGTTTCTTTTACAGCTTCACTTTTTTGCCATATACCAGCGACTTTATCGCCGATTTTAAATGCTGGAAACATGGCGCTGTGAGTAATTTCTGAAACGACTGTCATGTCACTTAAGGAAAGAAAACGAGCTATCTCATCTTCTATTATAGTGAGTTGATCGGAAACTTTACCTAAATGATCAGTGTTGGTTTTTATATCGCCTTCATTTTGGAAAAATTGTAGGCGTGGTTGTTGCCCCATACCCGTTAATAACCATTGTAACGTACAGTCTACGCCAAATTTTTTACAGGCTTGAATGACTTTCTCTGCACTGGGAGCGGACATCGTTCGTCTTTTGGCATGCTCCCAAAATGAGATTGAGGTTTTATCAACATTGGCTTCCTCTGCCAGTTTAGCTCTGCTTAATCCTGCCAAATTCCGTAAACGCTTCAAGCGTTCGCCAACTGCTTTTGTTGATGAGCTGTCATTTGAATCCATGCTGATCTCTCTACGGTTAATTCCATAGTTAATCAAAGAGGTTAAGAAAACAAAAGCTCAACACTCCTTATGTAAATAAAAAGTTGACACATTAATTAACTTAATCTACATTATGTAGATTAAGCGGATGTCTCTTACTTTCTAAGGGCATCCGTATAAAGTAAAAAGCCAATGCAGGTTGCCGCCCGCATTGGCTAAGGTTGAGGTCAAAGCCAGCGGAGACTTTCCTCACCTTGGATCATACCACAGGGATCTAAGGGAGAAAAACGGGCTATTGAACTCTAGGAACAACAAAATACTAGAAGGAGTAGTCCATGAGCACGTCCTATCGTGTTGATTTTTACTCACCCACGCTTCCCAAGCCAACTTTTTGCCTGTCTTCTCACCACGGGTGCTCTGCAAAAAACACTCCAAAGCCGCGTGTTTTGCTTGTCGAAGATAATCCCCTCATTCAAAAATTTGAAATCGCGCTATTAAAAGAGATGAATTGTATCGTAATCGTCGCTGGTACCGGGCAAGAAGCGCTCGATGCCTTTCATAGCTACTACGATCTTATTTTTCTGGATATTGATTTGCCGGACATGAGCGGTCTAGCCGTGGCAACGGCACTTCGCCATCAAAAAATTGGTGCTCATAAAATTCCTATTATCGCGTTAACGGCGCAAGAGACGGATATTACGTTCTCCTGCTTAGCCGCGGGCATGAATGAGGTAATCGCTAAACCGCTTACGCTCAAGAGCCTCAAAGCCGTGCTTGGTCGCTATCTTCCGCATTTTTCACCGCTTTCTTCCTCTTATTAAGGTCTACCTATGTTCACATTACGAAAATCATTAGAGCAAAAAATAGGTGAGTGGGATCGCACATTTGGTGAGGCCATGAAGTTCATCCATGACTCACCCAGTGCTGAGCCAGCGGCTATTTCGCTCACTTTGCCGGGGGGCAACCCTTTACACAAAGCAAAGGCATTACTTGCGAATGAGAATTTCAAGCCATTGGATACTGTGCGGTATGCGCATGAGTGGCGCAAGCACACCTTAGTTTTTTTAATGAATACTGAACGACAAGCTGCTTGGCGGGACGATTGTCACGACATACCTCAATTGGATACAGTGCGCACCGCATTGAATGCCGGTCAATGTATGCTGAGTAACATTGATGTGCTCGCCCCGCAAGATAGCGCTGAAGTGAATTTTCATCTCTGTACCACGCCGAATCTTATTTTCATTCTTAATTATGTACTCCCTTATCTGCAACGCTGTCTGTTAGAGGCAAAACAACGGCGGGATAGTCGATGGGCGAGGTTCGCCGCCAGTGCAGAACGCGAAGCCTTACATCAATGGATTACTGAAAAGGAAGAAGAAATAACACGTATTGAAACAGCGATTGCGTGGGTTTTATTATGGCGTTTAGAAGCGGGATTTACGAAAGCCGATGTGATCTATGATGATGGTATTGCCTATGCAACATCAGAATTTGAAAAACACGGCTTCATCTCTGCGAAAACTGATCCCAAAACACATGCACCCGTTCCTTTGCTGCCGGTTTATCAGCGCTGTGATCTGAGAGGTGACGTATATGGGGACGTGTTATCTTATTTGCATCACAAGACAGAAAATATCGTTGCGGCGTATTCCTCTGTTTCACACAAAAAATCCTTAACCCCCTTGCAAGAAAGATTTTTAGCATTACCACTTTTTCAGCGCGGGTATGTTTCATCGCAGGGTAAAACCAACCACGTATTGTCTACAGAGATCCTTCTCTGTGATGGAAAAATACAAGTCGTCCCGACGAAATGTCAAAAATTCGTTCCTCGTAGCACGCGGTTTCTGCCACGCTGGTTATTTCAAGGCATACATCTGCGGGCTGCTTTTTTTCATCGCCATGCCGATCTTGTGGCACAACTGAGTACTCCGTTGCCGGATCTCGTTCTTGAAGAGCTCAAGTTGCTGGATAAAAAAGCACTTTTACGACATCCGTCGTTGGCTCGATTGCGAAAAGAACATTTACTCATTGAGCAAGCCATTGAGGAAGTTCAGCGAGAAGAGGACAGTCTTGCTTGGTATCAGGGCACGAGCAAGACGATGATCCGCGATTTTTTAACGGCATTAACCCATCGTCTTGAGCAGTGCACAGAGCAAGAAGCGAAGTGGTTGGCGGCGATAAGCGATAGTGTGCGGGGGGACGCTGATATTCTTACCCTCCAAGCGGTCAATGCATTAAAAGATAAACTAGAAGGGGCGCATCAGGCGTATCAATGTTATGAAAAATACGCAGCGCACAAGGCAGAACAAACACGCGTTAAAGAAATAGTCGCCACTTTAGCGCCGATAGAAGAAGCCAGTGAAATAATCAAAAACAGCTGTGCGCATTCACCGAATAGTGACAAATCCAAAGAACCCACAGCACTGGATCGCCTCGAGGTAGAAGCACTGTCAATATCGATGGCGGCAGATGCTGCACAAGAAATACAGCGTTTACTGATGACATCGCCTTACGCCGCAGAGCTGGATAAAAAAGCACGGGCACTATTGGAACGTATCGCTGATAAACAATGGACGCCTCCTGCGTTGGTGTTAGCCACCTTTAATTCTTTTTCACAGATGCTTTCCATCAAGTCCGACGTTCAGCCGCTCCAAAAACGAATGGCGCAGTTGTTGCAAGCCAAAGCGCAGGAAGCTCAAGTACTGCGTGAACAGCAAGCTGCTTTTCATGCACTGCATCACGCTGTCATGACGATTGCGGGTGTTGCTAATGTACCCAGTGAGTTACCAGCCCAACTGCTTGCTGTGAGCCAGGAACCTGACAAAGTTTCGCTAGGAGAAAAAAAACAATTACTAGTACTTCTATCACAGGCTGCCACCGCACTCAGTAAACAGTGCGTTGAAACACGCGCTTATGCCAATGCGTGTATAGAAAAATCGATAGAAACTACTGAAGCGACAGTGGATTTTTACAATCAGTGTCACGCTGTACATGCTCTGCTCTCAGAACCTGCCTATTCGTTTCTCGGTGAGAAGCTCCTCGGCGCATGGCGTCAAGCGTACTCGCGAGAGGAGGGCGCCCAAATAGAACAACTGTATCCTCTTACTCTAAAAATTGCTTCTTCCTTGAATAACGCCATTAAACGCCACAATGCGCAAAAAGAACCACTGCAAGACGCCTATCTCACCTTAAAACCCCAGATTATTTCATTAGGAAAAACACTGGCTAGCGGTGTGCTACCGACGCCGTGTAAAAAAGCGTATCAGGAGTGCTGTAAATTTCATGCGCGCTTAGAACGTGAAACGTTGTTTACTTTTGTCTTGCCCGTGTCATTACCAGCAGAGCCGAAAACCCCAGCGATAGGATTGTCTTTATCGTTAGCGAAAGAATGGTCTGCGGGAACTGCCTTAACCAACACTGCTGGCGACAACGACGTTATTCCCTCGATGATGACGTTGGCAGAGCAAGCCAGTCGAGATTTTGCCAACTTAGTGAGCATGCTCTCTGACGCAACAAAGACTGATCCAATTATATTATCTGGTCTCGCCGATGAACTGATCCGTTTAGGGCAATTCATTCAATCATGGGGCGCACCTACTGAACAGAGCACATTGTCACAGAAGTTGGATGGCCTACTTTGGTCGTATTGCCAACGCTGGCGCACGCAGGAAGTAACGGCAGGAAGTAGTTTGCATTTACACCACCGTTGCTCAGAGCCGCAAGAAAGAGTGTTATTGGCGCTTGTGCCTTCAGAGAAGCCCTATGAGATCAAAGAACTCATTGCCCAGCGAAAAAGGGTGCTCGATCCCAATAGTGCTGCCCGTTTTTCAGATGCGTGTCATGACTATCAGCGCCATGTTATCGCGCGGCGACAGAAAGCGCTTGAACAACGGCTGACAACGCTCAGTGATCACAGTTTACAACAACTGACTGCGGTGACGGGGTGTATCTATCCGGATCGCTTTAAGGTTATTTGCGATCAGATGGTCGCTGACGACATCGTTGTGATAACTGATCCACGGTTAAAACTCCACAAAAGTGAACAAAGTTTATTTGGATTGGATGGGACTGGGCACACCGCCGGTTTTTTCCCTTCCACGACCGTCACGCAAGAGCCATTGTCGGTCATGTTAATGGAAGCAAGTGTCCTCTTTTCCCGTGCCTGTTCCCGATTAAGCCATACCCCTTTACTGACCCTGAGGGAAATAGAAGAGAAGGAAGCAAAAATTCAAAAAAAACTATCGGCTTTGCCCTCTATCGTAGTGGAAAAGCTCAGTCAGCCGCTACCGACCGTTTTTGTTCCACCCGTCACGACAGCTTTATGTAAAGCGTAAGAGGAGATTACCACGATGATGTTATTTCAACCGCCACACGATCTTGCCACGACAGAAGAACCTCTGCGTTCGGATGAGTTCACCGCAATGGAAATGGAACTCTGCAAAAAAGCCATTGAGCAAGGGATTTGCCGCTATGAGAATCGTTTTGCGAAGCCAAAAGACATCCCAGGCCATCGCGTACGGGATGCGACGAATATACGCAGTTTACTGGTGCGAGGACACGAGACAACCGATGATTTATTGCTTGCCGTTGATACGCACCTCGCCACCTTGAAAACAGGCTGGATCGTTTGGGGGGTTGAACTTATCGCGACGCACCGCAGCCAATTTAAAGCCGATGTCGAAGATTCAACAGTGTTATTTCGTCACGCACGCGAATTATCGCAAGGGTACCGGCTAGCATCCCTACGTCTTGCCGACGGCACCCCAAAAAGCGAGCCGTTATTCATTCCGCTGGATGATGATTCAGATGATGATTTTTCCGCCCTATCAACCGCAACAGACGATCAATCCCTCAGGTTAAACGAATTTCGAGAGCGCGCACAACGACAACATGCCTTGAATAGCTATTGTCATTTTAGCGGTAATTTTACGCGTAAAGAGTTGCTCATCAATGCAAAAAAAGTGATGGAAGGGGAGGTCACGTTGGAGGCAACGAGTGCGCCTGAGCATTATTTTCCGAATAGCTTTAGTTAATTGTAGAGAGTGAGGGAGTCAGTCATGACTATTTTTCGTGTGAAAAATAAAGCAGAAAATTTTACCACCATTGATAATCGATTTCTAAAAAATGCAACGTTATCGTGGAAAGCCAAAGGGCTTTTGACCTTTCTTTTGAGTCGGCCGAATAACTGGAAAATTAAACTAAAAGAAGTTGTAACGCATTCCTCGGATAAAGAACATTCCACGTACGGGGCTTTACGTGAATTAAAAGCGGCTGGCTATATTCGTTATGAACGGATACGGGACGCCTCCGGCGCTTTTATGGTGGGAAGCTGTGGTTATTATGATGTGTTTGAAACGCCGGAATTATCAGGAGTCTCGGCAAAAAAAGACTATGATTTGCCTTGTGGTGATCATCACTATGAGGAACAAAATCCCTATCCTGATAATCACGATGAGGAGGATGAACTGCCATTTTGTGATTTTCAAGATGAGGCGGTAGAAGTGCCACATCGTGATTTTCAGGATGAGGCGATAGAAGTGCCACATCGTGATTTTCAGGATGAGGCGATAGAAGTACCACATCGTGATTTTCAGGATGAGGCGATAGAAGTACCACATCGTGATTTTCAGGATGAGGTGGTAGAAGTACCACATCGTGATTTTCCACGTGTGGAAAACCCACGTGTGGAAAATCAAGTACTACTAAATACTAAATGTAGTAAATATAAAAACAACAAAACAAATACAAACACAAACGCTCAGATAACCTCTGAGAAAAAATCAGAGGAAGTGTGCTTATCACCGCCGCCTGCTGCTGTTTATTTTCATGATGGTATTAATGCACGCATTGGAAAAACGCTTACGCTTGAACAAGAGACAGCGGTACACCGGTTCGTTTTCAACGATCTGCCTGCGGTAATTGCCGTCTCTAGTCCTCAAACGCTGTGTCAAGAAATCATCACTGCATTACTCAACCCTCGTAATTTTTCGCAAGCGGAAGATGATTTTCTAAAAAAATTCAACACCATCAAAAAATGTATTCGAGAAAAACGTTGGCGAACACCTGCCGGATTTGCGCCGTCCACACAAGCTGACGTTAAGACGCCCACGCCATCCACGAACGTTTTACCCATCCATCCTGAATATCACGAAAAAATAAAATTGTTGATGGAGAAATGCGGCGAATTAGAAGAGGAACGAGAAAGTTTTCTTGCTGCAATGCAGCAGTATGCTGAGCATCCGCAGTATGTTGCTTCATTGCATGACGCAGTTCGTCGTTGTGATGAAAAAATTAAAATTCTACAAGAAAAAATTCGGCAACACTCACCTGCGCGTAGTGAAAGACTACCTGATAACAGCATAACGACTACCCATAACCCCATTTTTTTAAACTTTAAAGAGAGAAAAATATGCTTATCTTAACTCGACGTATTGGCGAAAGTGTCTTTGGCGGATTGTCGGCAGAAATGAAAATTAAAGTGCTCGAAATAAACGGCGATAACGTAACCATTGGCTTTGATTGGCCGAATAATATTCCCATTTTACGAGAAGAAGTATGGCAACGAGACCAAATCAATTTGCAACGCCAAAAAATCAAACAAGGTGGGCAACGACATGAAAAAAACTGATCTATGCCTCAGCGTCTTTCCCAACACTCAGGAAGCGATGTGGCTATTGCAAGCATGGGGTTTTTACCAACCCCATTCACGCAGTATCGAAAGAACAAAAAAAATGTTGCGAGAATTAGAACACAAACCTAACACAGGATTTTCACTTTCAGAGGCACACCAACCGAATCAACTTAACCCAACGAAAAGGAGTCACCATGTTGTATTTAGAACGAAATGTCGGAGAAACCATTATTTGTGGCGAAAACGGCGAGATTATTGTCACCGTGGTCTGGATTAAAGGCGGCACCGTCAGAATAGGATTTTTAGCTAATGAAGCCATTCCCATTTACCGTGAAGAAGTATGGGAGCAGAAGAACAGAATCAAGGCAAAAACGAAAATGGTGTGTCTCGAAGAAAAAATTGCAAGGCTTCACGATGCCAAAAAATTTCCGACATCA
>Ga0351890_10265_pt1 | contig 14944 bp, 9 predicted proteins | sample TotcelFGM3001M15_FD_206743 | JGI IMG/M metagenome (GOLD analysis project Ga0351890, IMG submission 206743) | Enriched cells from coal bed in the Powder River Basin, Montana, United States - Total cells FGM rep3 HSBNCT.FGM.300.1.M15 ...
ATCAATCTCATAAGTATGTTTGTAATGTACCTTTCAATTTTAACTTTTTTTTGGGTGAATAAAAAATACTACTTAAACAATAAACATCGATTTTTGCTTTTCAATTCATCGGCTTGGTGGGAAAAAACAGGCTACTTTATGTCACCAATTTTGGCTTACTTTTTTATAGTACATTCTTTTCGACATCTTTTTTTCCAACACAACATATTGCCATTAAATCTCGCACGAATATCGTTTTTTGTTTTTATGTTTGTCGAATCGTATCAAATGGGATTTGCAAGTTTTAAGTCACGCAAGGGAGAGTATTCAACGAAGCAAGGGGTTTTAAAAAATAAGAAAGCCTCTCCTTGGGATAATGTATTTTCTTTTCTATCGATGTTTGGTTTATTGCTTGGAATTGTTAGCTTGCTTATCGCACCATATGTGCTTCAAAAATCTCTCTTTGAGCAAATATCCTTAATTTGTTTTAGCAGTCTGAGGATAGGTTTATGGGGAGCCTTTTCCCGACAAGATAAACTCCCTACCGAGAATTTTGAGATGCTGGCCGTGGCTGAGAAGGAGATAGGGTAACCCATCCAGTGGCAAAGGATTTACTTGGCACAAAAACATAAGGAGTAGAATATGCAAGCTCTATCAGTTGTTTTGCTTGTAATTGTAGTAACATCGTCCACATTAACTGTCATACAAACTTATCTTGTGAGTAAAGCAATGAGGCATGTATTCTATGAGACTGCATTTTTTTCTATACTAATTTATCTCTTATGGGCATTTCAACTGCTTGTAAATTTTAAGGGCCATGCCGATTATATGAACCTTTTTTTAATTCTCTCGCTGCTATTCGAACAAGGAGGAGTAAGTCATTTTTCCGATTGTGTACTTCCGAAGCAATTGCCAAGCAAAAATTCACTCGGACTCTTCTATTCACAGCATACCCCATCGATATTTTTGTTCCTAGTGTTTTTTCTTGCAATTCTGGTGATTTATCTTGGACCGTTTAGAGTGACTTCGTCAAATTTACAAACTATCTTGTTTTATTACTGCAATATCATTATTCGTGTGTTTTTTTGGATATGGAAGCTTATGGTTTTAAGAAAGCTATCCATCTTTCACTCGGAAATTAAACAAACCCCTCAATATCAGTGAAATCCTTTCATGGGATCCTTTGATGTTTCATTTTAGTTTATTTTGGATTTTTTTTGTGTAAATAGTGCTTACTTAAAAACTATTTAAAAACAGGATTCTGAATATTCTTGTTGCAGCAAGGGCTTCACCATCGACTATACCGCCAAGAACCATCCCCGGGGTCTTAATTGTTGCATAATCGAAAAAAATTTGCATAATATCTTAGTCTGTATAGAATGGTTAAGATGTAATATTTGAGTGATGGAGGAAGTATGTTACGCAAGAAATCAGGTATTGAAGAGGCAAGAAAAGCGATCGTCCGAAGAGATCGTAATCGCATATATAAATCTAAACTACGCAATGCTATCAAAGCAACGCTTAAGCCAAACCTTAGTGCGGAAGAAATGATGGAAAAGTTTGTTTTAGCCCAGACCATTATTGACAAAGCCGCCAAAAAGGGTGTTATCCATAAAAATAACGCTGCAAACCGCAAATCCAAACTGATGAACTACATCAACAAAGCTACTGCAGTAAAAGCCTAAACACTCCCTATTACCGATACCAACAAAGTTTCCAGGCTTAGGTCAGACTGCGTTTTATACTGTTTGTCAACATACAGCAGGCGTTCGATGGCTTCCACTATTCGTTGTGTGGAAACATTCAATGCCTGCTGTATTAATTTTTTTAATCGATAAGGATTGAGCTCCTTAAAAGCACCCTCGGCTTCATGGGGGTTTTTGCATATATCGAGCACTGTTTTTACTTGTGCCAGCAAGATGCAATGATTAAGCAAGAAATAGAGTACTTCTTCGATAGTCTTTCCCTGTTCTAAAAGGCTAAAATAAATCTGCAGAGATTTTGCGTGGTTCTTGCTCAACAAGGCATCTGAAAGATCAAAAATGACCGATTGATCCAAGGGTAGGTGGGTAAATTTTACCTGATCCCAGTCGATGTCAGTTCTTCCTGCGTATTGCAAGCCCCAGCGATCTGCCTGTTCGATCGCAGTATCCAAATCCATCAGGCTCTGCTTCATCAGGCCCTCTATAAAGGTCGAAGGAGGGCTTAGCTGGTACCATTCAAAGCGTTTCTGAAGCCTTCCCATCCATTGCTTTTTTGTCAAACTTGCATCATCCACGACATGCCACGATTCATCCAGGTTTTTCCCCAGCAAAATCTGGGCTTCTTTGGAATTCATGGTATCTTCAAGTATGATGACTGTTTGCTGATCTTCCTGAGTATATAGGGGGGCGGTCAGGATCTTTTTCAGCTTTTTTTTATCTATGGCAGAAAAGTTCCTTAGTAATACAAACTTCCTTGTTGAAAAAAAGGAAGAACTCTCAGTTTTATCCAACCAATCCTCCAGATTAAAATCCTTTGCATGGAAAAGATAGCTTTCCGGAGGGGTTTTATCGCTTTGCTCCAAGCTCTTTTTGATGATTGAAAACAGTAGCTGTTTAAGATAGTCAGCTTCTTGAAGGCAGATATAACGAGCAAAGGGCTTATGTTTGCTTAGATAAGCCACATGACTGACGTATTTATTGTCTGGAAGATCGCTCATGGGTAGATTTTTTCAATAGTCCTGGGAAATGGAGCTGCTTCTCGGATATGGTCAATGCCTGCCATCCATCCTACAAAGCGTTCCAAGCCCATGCCAAAGCCAGAGTGAGGGACTGAGCCATACTTTCTCAAATCGAGATACCATTCATAGGTTTCTTCTGACAGGCCAGCTTCGTGGATCCTTGCAAGAAGTTGATCCATATCGTGAACTCGCTGACTACCGCCAATGATTTCTCCATAACCTTCAGGGGCCATCAAATCAGCAGCCAAAACCACCCGAGTATCAGTAGTATCGGGAAGCATATAAAAGGGAGTGTTTTCGACTGGAAAATGGGTAATAAAGACGGGTTGCTGGTAATGGCTGGATATAATGGTTTCATCGAGGCCGGTGATGTCATCGCCCCACTTTTTATCGCGTTGATGAGTATTTAGAAATTCCAACATGGCTTCGTATCGTACTCGAGGAAAAGGCAGTTGGATGCTTTCCAGTTTGGAGAGGTCACGTTCGAGGGTATGAAGCTCTTTGGAGCATTCCTTAAGCACGCGTTGTATCAGGTAATAGACAAGATTTTCTTGAATTGCCAGGTTTTCTTCATATTCCACATAAGCCATTTCAGGCTCTACCATCCAAAATTCGGTAAGATGTCTTCGGGTCTTGGACTTTTCAGCACGAAAGGTAGGACCAAAGCAATATACCTTGCCAAATGCCATAGCTGCTGCTTCCTGGTAGAGTTGACCAGTCTGCGATAAATAGGCTTTCTCACCGAAATAGTCAAGCTCAAACAAGGTGGAAGAACCTTCTGCGGCTGATCCCGTGAGAATAGGAGAGTCAATCAGTACAAAACCCTGCTGATTTAAAAAATCTCGAATACCCTGTTCAACTACTGCGCGAATTCTCAAAAGGGCATTTTGCTTGGGAGATCGGATCCATAAATGCCTTTTTTCCATAAGAAACCCTACTCCATGCTCCTTGAGAGCGATTGGAAATTCATCTGATAGGTGAACTAATTCCAAACTCTTGACATCCATCTCAAAACCAAGAGGGGAGCGGCTTTCAGCTCTAATGGTGCCTTTGATGATGACTGAGCTTTCCTGTCTAAGACTTTTCCCCAGATCAAAAACTTCATCACCAACTTCCGCTTTGGATACGACACATTGCATGAAGCCAGTGCCGTCCCTAACAATCAAAAACAAGATCTTACCGCTGGATCGAAGATTAAAAATCCAACCTTTCAATTCCACAGTTTGCCCAACATAAGTTGCTACATTGTTTATGGTAAAGGCATTCTTGTTCATGTTTTATTCCCCTCTCTTGTTTTAGCTTATTTCTCGTAAATGACGGTAACAGTGCGAGTGACTGCATCCCATTCGACAATAGCGCCAAAGGCTTCAGAGATAAAGCGGATAGGGACAAAGGTGCGACGGGAACGAATTTCAGGGGGAGCATCGAGGAGTACTTTTTTACCATTGACGAGAGCTTCAGGGTTGCCGACTTGCATGATGACGACTTTATCGCCCAGGGTAATGGTGACGGTTTTGCTGCTGTCTTCCCATTCTACGTTAGCACCGAAGGCTTCGGTAATAATACGAACCGGGACGAAGGTACGACCGCGAGAAATGTAGGGAGGAGCTTCGAGAGGAGGCTGGGCTTCGTCGTTGATCATCACAACAGGGTTGTCGATGGTGAGTTTGAGGGTCAGGCGGTGATAGACATAGATTTCACGGGTAGCGGTGCTCTTGTTGCCGGCTTGATCGGTGGCTTCGACCGTAATGGTGTTTTTGCCCAGGGTGACAGGGATGGTGCCACGGAAGATATCGTGAGTCAGGGTGACGGGTTTGCCATTAAGTTTGACTTCGGCGTTAGGTTCGGTGCGTCCACTAATCAAAGCTTCTTTGACATCCACGAGGCGTCCGGGATCGTCAATAAAGATGTTGGGAGGCTGGGTATCGAGGGTGGTGGTGACGGAAGCTTTAACAGTTTCGCCCCGAGCATTACGCGCTTCGACAATGATGGTATTGAGTCCTTCTTTAAGGGTCACGCTGCCCTTGAAGTTGCCTTTTTCATCCACGGTGGCGTTGATAGTTCCCTGCAGGGTCACGCTGTTGCCAGGATTGGTATAGCCAGTGACTTCGATCTGGGCTTGATTGGTGAGAGGAGCTAAAGGATAGACATCGAGGAAGGGCTTGGAGAGATCTTCGATAATAGGAAGCTCTTTGTAGCCGATGACGCGTCCTTCTTTGCTGGCATAAATCTTGACCACACCATTGCCGCTGGCAGTGATGGGGAAGATGGCAATACCAGATTTATCGGTTTGCTTGCTGGCACTGATGCCAGGGCCTTCGATTTTGACGGTGGCGTTTTCGACAGGAGCCATGGTGCCGACTTCTTTGACGCGAACGAGGATTTCATTGCCTTTTTTGATTACGATGGGACCATCTGAGAGAGCTTCGATATAGAGACCGAGAGCGGCGTCGAATTGGATGAGGTTGAGGAGGGTATAGGTGGAGGTGTTTTTGAGGTCATAGGGGCCGGTGAGGTAATACTTGTTGAGGTTGTAGAAACCGAGATGGGCAATGGCTTCGTTGAGACCGGTGGGGGTGAAGTGGATAATGGTTTCCATAATCTTGGGATCGTCGATCTGGGTTTTCTTGAGCTGACCATAGATAGCGGTCTGATGTTGGTTGCCCAGCATAAAGACACGGCTGTTTTCGCGGATAGCCAGGTCTCTGGAATCGGCAGGAAGGACCTGAACAATGATATGGTTTTCCACGGAATAGGTGAGATCATAGTTTTCTTTGTTGAGGAGCTCTTTGCCCAGCTCAATACGGGATTGAGCGTGGAGGACCTTGAATTGGGGAGGAGCAATGACGAGTTCGTTGTCGGGGAAGGCTTCCCAATCGAGGAAGAAGACGCCGTCGGGGGAATACTGCTTGTTGAAGCGTCTGTAAAGATAGGCAGGATCAGTTTTTAATGGAGGGATACTCCCTACCAGGTCAGCTTCCAGAGAGTTATTGGTATAGTGATTTTGACCAATAAGACCTCCAAAATAAGCTATATCCTCGGCAAAGAGGTAGAATTCGGTCTGACCATTGACATCCAGACCCAAAGAGTCGCGATAATCCAAGCTCCCGTTATGGTCGATATCAATGAAAAGGTAGCCTCCATGGTAGGGTTGATTGTAAATAGATCCATAGCCCCAGCCCACGGAATTGGTATCGGGCATATCCGGTCTTTTGGGTTGGTCGGCATTTCCTGGGGGTTCTTTTCTTGGTTTTTGGGTGGCAGTCGTAGTAGAGGGAGGCAAGTCAGTGTTGATTCGCAAATCCCATTCGAGTTTATCGTTCATAAAATTCATCGTATTGTAGTAAACTGCTCCAACATCGCGTTTTCTGAAACCACCAAAGGTGTAAAGTTCGGCATTTTTGGGATCGATTTGCTGGTTGTCGTTAAAATCAAAGGCTATATGAGAATTATAGGGATAGAGCTCTTGCATAAAGTGATCAGCAAAGAGGAATTTGTCACGCTCTGTGAAATTCCAGGATGCTGGACGAGAGGTATAGGGGGTGAAGCGGGCTGTATTTTTGGTGCCTCCTCCACAGGTGGATACGCCTTTGGTAATTCCTTTGACCAGCAAACCTCGGGCATCTTTAACGGTCACTTTCACTTTATAAATTCGATTGTCGGAAGAGGTGAGTACAAAATCAGGATCCCCAGGGACTTCAAAAGTACTTCCACTGGGATCTTCCATATTGCTGATTTCATAATGCACTTTGGGGAGCTCCACTTTGACTTTGGCGATTCCCATTTTAGTGCGATCGGGAGAATAGACATATACTTCGAATTCTCCTGCATCATTGGCGCAAAAACCTCTAAAGACATATTGCCCAAGGGATGCATTGGTGAAATCTATTTTAATGGGTTCAAAATTGTAGCCCTGGGTTCCAAAGAGTCGTTTATTGTTGATTTCAGTATCGTCTTCATTGTGGAGGTCAGTTCTGAGCCAATAGTATTGAGGAATCGGTTCGGGATGCTTGTCTACAAATAGGTGCTTCCAAATGGCCTCGGGCTCTGCCCTGAAACGTAGGGGCAAGCCTTTTAAAAAGCCCAAGTCAACTCCTTTGGAAAGATCTACCGCTCTGCCGTTGTTGTCGGTAACTCTAAAAGTGAGGGGTTGGGCAGGATCTACCAATTCAGGAGTGATCCCTGCAGTCAAAACACTGGGAGACACCGATATATAGAGCTCCTGTTTTGGGGCTGGCATAATTCTTGCCTGACCAGCCAGATAGACTTCGTGAGAATATCCCCCAATCATCATAAAGCCTTCATCGCTTTCTTTGGCGGAAAAGGATCGGTCATTATTGTCGTCACCATATTTATAGGCAGTAACATAGATAGGAGTAATTTCCCAATCGGATATTACATGATCGGCCTGCTCAAGATTCATTTCCTGAGTGTCCAATCCCCCCATGGGTATAAAGCCAATATCGGAACCCATATCTACCAGTTGATTTCCGTTGGAAGGGCTGAGGTGGAATATATATTGTCCTTGGTTGGCATTAAAAGTTCTGCCATCAATGACTCCACCCATCCAGGTATTGGAGGCCATGTCATAGGTACCCATAATTTCTGTTTCATAGTCTGCAAAAGATATTTTTCCATCCTTGTTCACATCAAATTCGTCTGAGTATTGTGCCGCAGGGAAGGCTGAGCCAATCCGCTGGATTAAGCCTGCAGACATCGGCAAACCCATAGGGTATCCGTCGTTCATACCAAATTGAACTTCCATGTCAAAGCCCTGAGTATGCTCGTTGCCCATCTTGGAAAGGTCAATACGAATGCCCCGATCCTGCCAGATATAGACATAAGCGTTGTTACAGGCTTCCACAGGTTGAAAGGATTCAAATTCTTCAATACGAGCTTTAACGACATGATCCACTCCGATTTCAAGAGTTTCGGGAATATCGGATACTTTTAAGCCGTGGCTGGTAATTCCATTAGTAGGAGGCTCTGCGCAACAGTCCTGATAAATCTTGACGGTGCCATCTGCCAACTCGACGGTAATGGTGACTTCTCCTGCTCCAATGGGAATAAGCTCGTCGATACGAATCACATGATCCAAGCCAGTGTAATCCAAATCACCTCGGGCTGATAGAATAGCGTTGCGTTTCTTTTTATACTTGGCATCGGGGCCAAAACCAATCCACTGGGTCCAATCCTTACCCATATACTCATACCAGAAATAATTGCTTGAATTGATGACCAGTTTGCCTGAATAATCATACAAAATGGGAAGGTTGACCATATTTCCCTTGACCAATTCAATGGTAACTTTGCCTGTAGTGAGGTCGGTAATTCGAGGTCGCTTAAAGGGACCCTCTACCGTAATAGCATTTATTTTCCGATCTACCGGAGTTTCTGGACGGAAGCTAAGAGGTTCACCTTTGCCATTCTTTAATATGAAATATATCCCATAATCGGTTAAGGGCATAAACTCCATGCCAAGCTTATTAAAATCTGTAAAAGTAGAGTAATCCTTGAGATCATACCAGTACCACCACCAGATGGCAGGATATCCTAAGTACAATTCCAGATCAAACATGCCTATAATTCTTGTCGTATGAGTGTTTCCGCCGGGATATGCTCTAAAATCCCTTCCTACGTCTTTGATGATAGGATCATAGGGGTGTTGAATCTGGATGACTGGCACAGGAAGGGGTGAAACAGCATTTCTGCCAGAAGTATAATTGACTTCAGAGAATTGCAGGGAATGGTCTACGATTCTCATTTCGCTGAAGTTAACATAGGGATCAGAAGGTAGAACTTTGATTTCTTTAACTCCACAATAATCAATACCAGGAGAGCTGTCATGAATAAAGAAGGGAGGATGATGAATAGTGGAATTGTAGTCATAAAGGGCTGAGGTGGAATAGATACGAATTTTCAGCTTAGTATGAGCCTCAAGAGGAGCTACTGCAATGTAGGCTTCTCCCCCGGGATCGCCTTCGCTAATTTCTTTATCAGTCGTTACCTTGACAGGTACTCCATAAGAAGTGACTTCAAAAAAGGCTTCAGTGTTGGCATAATACACATCACCAGGAGTAATGATATTTAGTTCAGGCATTTGATCAACATTGCAGGGAGATTGAGGATTTTTCTCTGAGCAATCCATGTTTTCTCTGCGAAGTTTGTCATAGCCACGAATATAGGAGGGTTTGTTTAGTTCAGGATTGGGATCCAAGGGGTAATTGGGGGACATAGCTAGAATATCATTAAGATCCAATACATTCAGTGGGGCTTCATCCTGCCAGTACCAATAGAGGTAAGTCCCGTCAGTATTCATTTGAACAATAACTTTATGTTTTTGGGGGGACCGTAAATCCAAGCCAGTAAATAAATAATCTACTCCCGCTCCGGTGGCATTGTAGTTCACAAATAGAGGATTTCCAAAAGGTAAAGCTAAACGCTGCCCATAAGGATCGTTAATATCAGCAGGATTGTCTGCATCAGCTATTCTTAGGCTCAAATTGGGAAAGCGGTCGTATTGTGTTTCCAGACATTTTTGGGAAGGAAAAAGTTCCAATTGCTCTGGAAGAACAAAAAAGTTCTGGTAGTTGAAACAATCATAAGTATCGCGTAGTCCTGGAATTTTATCCAAATAGTCCAGCACGGGAAGGTTTTGATCGATAAAATTTCCGTTTTCATCTTTAGTAAGATAATGAGCATAGAATGGATCAATAAAATCATAGCCATAGGCATTGGGTGGAACAGGCTCTTTCACGCCACCCACTTCTTTGAAGGTATAGATACGCAGAGGATAGTTGGTGCCAAATTCACCACAGGAGCCACGGTAGGGAGTATATTGGAAGCTGACGGTCTGCTTGTCGATATCCAGTTTGTATACATGGGTAAAGGGATTGATCATCTTATCGCTATAGTAGTCGGGGGCCCAGACATCCTGGACCAGGATCCATACTTCTTCGCCTTTTTTCAGCGGAGAGGCCAGACTGATGTCGACCTGAGAAGTCTGCTCTACCTTGAAGGGAGTTTGGATTTTTATATTGACCGAAACGGGACCGGGCTGAACTACAACATCCACAAAGCGGAAATCGCAATTGAGCCCCATGCTGAGGCGATGGACTGGATTCTGGTTGTACCAGAAGTCGCCGGAAGAAACGGTAGAGCCACAAGCATAGGTGGTGTCGGAGATGGCTACTTCGGTCAAACGGATAAAGCGGGAATCCACGGTCATGGGGGTGAGTTGGACGGAAGTGGGATTCCACGGAAACAAGCCTTGAGGATCAAAAACATCCGCAAAGAAAAGACCATCCTGAGTGATACTGATCGTATAAGAACCTGCACCTCCAGGCCAGTTGACCCAGGGAGCAGGGAGCATGGTGTTTGTCATGGGATACACCGACATCAAATCGAAATAACGTGGATTGGAAGTGGGATCATTCCAATTTCCTACGTCACGATCATCGTGTTGTTCGTTGATGGCATCCCAGAGCCCGTTAGCCTGCTGGTCATAGACAGTGGAGCCGATGCCGTAACCAAAGGTATTGCTCAGACGAATGTCTGCATTATCCCGGGGAGAGCGTTGACCCACGCCAGAGACAAATTCATCGGCCTTAATATCCAAATATACATCATTGAATCGGTTCCAGTCATTAAGCATGGTGAGAAGATTGTAGCCTTCTTTGGCATACCAGAAATTGATACCCATACTTGGAGGAATGCTTAATATAAGGTTGGCTTGGGCATCGGAGTCATTTTCCTGGACGGTGGAGTAGATGGAATAGGATTTATCCATGGGAGAATTATGGTCTGCCACCTTGGTAAGGCGAATATCACCCATGGAAACTCGACCATTCAGATCTGCATCGATATAAACCGGGATAGTATGTGTAGCGTGACCACTCGAATTGGTGGTTTTGACGTATTTCACGTAATGGGTAGGGTCGTTGCTGATGGGGTCGAAGGCGGGGAAGCGACGGGCATAGGGGAAGGGGGTGAATTGCATATTAGCCCAGTCAAGACCCAGTTTAGTGTTGAGGTAGATGGCTTCTCCGAGATCGTATTTGCGATTAAGGTCAATTTCTTTGTCGGGGTGCACTTTGTCGGCAAAGAAGTATTTGTTGGCATCGAAGGGATAGAGGCTGAAGCCTACGTCAGAGTCGCCTACAGTAACAAAGGTATCGGGAGCATAGACAATTTCATTGCTTCCTACGGTCACGGTCAGACCAGTGATACGACGATCGCCAGCTTTTACCGTATAGACCAGATCAGGATTCAGTAATAAAGCCTGATTGAAATCACGCATATTGTCATAAGAGATTTCATAGATAGGTTCGCCACAACCATAAAGGGCTTCACGAGGATCTTCAGGGTTGGCGGTATCGTAGTAGCGAATATTGTCGATGAAGGGAGTCAGGGGCATGCCATAGTCTTTGGCATTGACGCCATTGACGGCTCCGACAAATTCTTCGCCCATACGTTCGGGGAGGTAGTCGTCGGTGAGGTTTTGTTCAAAGAGCTTGTTGGAGGCGAGGTTGACGCCGAGGTGGTTGTCAATGCCATTGTCTTTGAAGATCTGAACCCCAATGTACTGACGATACTGGAGTTTGATGTTGTGGAAGGTGGTGGCAGGAATAAAGAATTCGAGCCCAGTGGGGTCGAGGACGGTGTTTTTCTGGATGCGCTGGGCATTGGCAGTAATATCGCCGTTGGGGGAATGGAGACGGGCGGCAGTGACGGAAGGGACGATGGGTTTGTCGGTACCGATGTGGTTGTCGATACCCATCCAGAGGTCCGTCTGTACGGAGATATCATAGGTGGGGGATTCACAACCTCCAAGGAGGAGTTCGGAGAGAATGAGGGCATCTCCCTGGGTTTTGCTCAAGACATCGAAGCCTACGAGCCCCAGGCCATTGACGGGCTGGAGGGTGGCAGGATCGAGGCGGGTGTTGACGGGAGAGTAACGGAAGAAACCTGGAGAGACTACTTCGATGTTGGAGCCCAGGTCGCAGTACACAAATTCACTGTACTGGTAGCCATGGCGGAATTCCGTGTCAAAGGAGGGGGCCAAATCCCAGGCTTGCTGACTGGTAGCACCATACATGGACACGGCTTGCTCATAGCGGTTGCGGTCGTAGCGACGGACGGTTTCGGTGTGACCGTTACAGGTGCGGAAATGGTTGAGGGAACGTATCTCGTCATTTTCGAGAAGGTTGTTGCGGTCACGGTCGACGGGAGCATCGGCATCGTTCCATTGGACGATGGAGTTGGCAGGATAGTTGATGACGGTATTGCCTTCCCAGGTCTTGAAGGACATATCTGTCAGACGGATGTCGCCTACCTGGACATAGTTGGTGGCATAGTCGTCCTGGGTGCCGGAATATTGGGGGGGTAGGATGGGATTTTTGCGGTAGATGTACTGGTAAGCTTTGTAGTAACCAGTAAACACACCCGTGTTGTGGTATTCGTGGTGCATTTCGTCGCCTACCGAGACGTATTGGGGATGGGTGGTCTGGGTGACGGTAGGATAGCGACGACGGAAGGGGACCAGTTCGAGTCCGACATCCCATTGGCCAGCGCGAACAGCGTCAGCTAAGGGGTCAAAAAGAACGCCATGTTCGTCGTTGGGCTGGTTGTGGTTGACGACGCGGAAGCGAGGATAGTCGACCATGTCGGTATAGCCGATTTGCCATTTACGACTGCCGTAAAGGGTGTTTTCGGCCTGAAAGACGAGGGGACCATCGGTGAAAAGGGGATGGGTGGGACTTAGAATATAAGGCCCCTGGGTATTGTTGTCCGAAGCAGGATCCACACAATAACGGCTGATGCCGTGCTGTTTGTTGGAAGCGGTACGACAGCTTCCTGCTTCATAATGTTTGCTTCTAGGGTCGGCTTTTGCATTGTAGCGAGGATCATTAAAGGTGCCATCAGGATCGAGCCAGAGCTGTCCGGCACTGTCCAGAATGGCATACCAGCGATCATGGAGCTGAGACTTTGGACCCGCGGGCTGAACCGAAAGGAAGAACTCAGTCCAGAGGACGGGCTGAACATCCGTTGAGCCTTCGATAGCTGGAATATTACCCATAGTATCGTCCCAATCCACAGCCAATGCAGCATGAGGCATAGGATAGTTGGTATTGCCCCAAATGCGAATGTTGGCAGTAGCTTGCCAGGGAAACTGACGACCGCCAGTAAGGGGAAGACCGTCACGGGAATTGCCTACCGGGATGAACCGATTGGTAATAAAGGTGGCTCCCTTGTTTTTCGAAGATGCACTAGCCTTGGAACCGCCAAAATCAGCCGAAGTTCCTAAAGCTGAAAAAACCATCGAAAGCAATACAATAACAATAACTACTTTTTTCATACCTATCCTCCATTGGCAATGGAAAAACCAAGCTTCCATTTTATAAAGCTATTACTTTATCTGCCATATCAATTAACTGGTCAATTTTATCACTTTAAAACAAAAAATAAATTGTTTACTATTAAGCTTTTGCTTTTAGCAATTCCTCTACGATGGTCTTGATCATATTGCCATCAGCTTTGCCCTTGAGCTGTAATGAAGCATTTTTCATCACTTTGCCAAAATCGTTCATATCCTTGGCTGCTACAGTTTTAATGATCTCTTCAAGAAGCTTGGTGAGCTCTTCCTTGCTCAAGGGTTTTGGTAAATAGGCAAGCAGGACTTTCATCTGCTCCTCTTCCGCAAGAGCTGAATCTTCTCTTCCACCCTTTCTAAAGGACTCAATAGCTTCTTTTCTTTTTTTTACTTCAGCCTGGATGATGCTCATAATGTCTTCATCCTTAACTTCCTGGCTTTTTGACCGAGCTTCCACTTCAACATATTGAATTGCAGCTTTGAGCATACCAAGGGTATCCGTACTCACTCGATCCTTGCTTTTAAAAGCTAGCAGATAATCTTTTTGAATCTGTTCTTTTAACATCATATTCTCCCTTTTTTATAGTTTCCAGCTATTCAGGTATTGACGCTGAGTTTCACTCAACTCATCCACTGATAGATGGTCTGAGGCTAATTTAATACGAGCTATTTTATCATCAATGCTTGCAGGAACAGGCATCACTCCTCGGGGTAGTTTTCCCTTTTCCTGCAGGAGAAATCTGGCTGCTTCCAGTTGGATACTAAATGATAAATCCATGATTTCAATAGGATGTCCATCCCCATTGACCAGATTGACCAGACGGCCGTAGGCTAATAAAAAGAGCTCTTTGCCATTTTTGAGCTTATAACCTTCGATACCCGGTTTCATTTCACGACAGGAAGTGCCTATGGATTTTAAATCTGCCACTTTGACTTCTACATCAAAATGCCCTGCATTGGCCAATATTGCTCCATCTTTCATCAGGGGAAAATGCTCTTTGGTGATCACATCCATATTGCCAGTTGCAGTCACAAAAATATCTCCCACCGGGGCTGCCTGCATCATGGTCATGGAGGAAAACCCATCCATCTCAGCTTCACAAGCCTTAACAGGATCAATCTCGGTAATAATTACTTTTGCGCCATAGGCTTTGGCTCTCAGGGCGATTCCTTTGCCGCACCAACCATAGCCTGCAACTACGACAGTTTTACCTGATATAGATACATTGGTTGAACGGATAATTCCGTCCCAGGTGGATTGTCCGGTACCATAACGATTATCGAACAGATACTTCATCCGAGAGTCGTTGACTGCAACTACTGGGACTGGCATTAGTCCTTCCGCATCCAAGGCACGATAACGTTGTAAGCCAGTGGTGGTTTCTTCGCAAATTCCCAGGAGTTTTGAAAACTTCTCAGCTTCTTTTTCCATCCATCGAATACCCAGATCAGCTCCATCGTCAATGAGTATATGAGGGTCGATGGCTAAAACTGCATCCATATGCTTCCAATAAGTATCCTCGTCCAGGGTCTTTTCAGCAAATACAGCAATCCCACGCTCTTTGAGAGCTTCGGCTACATCGGGTTGTGTGGATAGGGGATTACTGCTGGTAATGGCAAGGTCGGCTCCCAAGTCTCTAAGCACCTCACACAAGCAAGCTGTTTTGGCTTCCAGGTGGATACACATGCTCAAACGAATCCCCTTGAAGGGCTGATGGGGAAGATACTCTTCTCTCAGGGCATTCATAACTTTCATATGGGCTCTTGCCCAATCAATTTTACGATGTCCACTCAGATTATTTTGCATCGTTTTTCTCCTCTTTCAACCACTCGGGATTTTCCCATAAAGCTCTTCCAATGCCCACAAAATC
>Ga0351890_10270_pt1 | contig 14756 bp, 9 predicted proteins | sample TotcelFGM3001M15_FD_206743 | JGI IMG/M metagenome (GOLD analysis project Ga0351890, IMG submission 206743) | Enriched cells from coal bed in the Powder River Basin, Montana, United States - Total cells FGM rep3 HSBNCT.FGM.300.1.M15 ...
TCAGTTGTCAGCAGGCAGTTGTCAGTCAGGGCAATCCGGGCAGCGGACGCGGGCGAAGCCGAAGTGCAGGTCGCCGCAGCGTGGGAACTTGCGGGCGACGTGGCCGATGATCGGCCGCCATGATCCGTAACGCGGGGCGTAACGCTGGTCGTAGGTATGCTCGAACTCGGGCAGGTATCGTTCGATCAGGCGATAAAGGGGCGAGACGCGCGGTTGGCGCGGGCGATAAATAGGGGCGGTCGGGCAGGACACGGCGACCACGGCAAGGAGTCCTTTTCGGGCGGAAAGCAAGAAATCAGAAACGGGACGCTGATTGGAACGTATGTACAGTCGTTTGGCAAGGACGGGAAAGCCAAGGGGGCGCTGGGGACACGGTGGAAAGTGCCAAGCACAGGGGGCATAGGGATACAGATTTCAGCAGGATGACTTGGAGACCACCCATGCTGGCTAACGGGGCGGGAAGGTCTGGCTTTCGCCTTGATTGGCCAGCGGCGGCGAGAAGTACGAGAAAGGACATCCAAACCGGGGCAATTGCCATCTGCGTGCGGAAAGGTATCACGGACTGATGCTCGTACGGGTCACCGGAGCACTGGTAGATCACACGCCTGGATGCTGGCTGATTCGGCGGCAAGCCGTAGGCGACTTTTCCGGATCGACGGGCGCGACGGCTGCGCGAGCGGTCGACGATCGGCGGATCACCGGCCATGATCGAAAACAAACGACCCAAGTTGCTGACCAAGCGCGCACCACACCGGAGGCGAAAGCTTCAACCGCTCCAGGACCGGCGGTGCATCCGGCGGCGTCGAACCGCGTTTGCCCGGCACCGTTTGCCGGGCCGTCCAGTCCAGCAACTGCAGGAAATCCGCCACCGACATGGCCAAGAAACCCTTGTCGCTGCAGCGGCTGCCGCTCCGGTGGCATCTAACCTGCCAATCTCCGGATACTCGACAGATCACTTGGGGCCGTGCAGCCGGTCGAGCACCATCTGCCATTCTGCGGCGAGATCGAGTTCTTGGCTCCAAGCGTCCACATACGCGGTATCGATTTCGTCGCCGCTGACCTGCAACATGCCGGCAACGTCACGGAGGTGCTTCTCGGAACCGCCTTCGCGGTAATACCACAACTTGCCGAGGATCACGTCCTCCGGCGCCGCAGTGTAGCCGGGGCGGCCCGGCAAGATCAGCTCTTGACGCCGACGGGCGATCTGGCTACGTCCCCAGGCATCCGTTCGAGCAATGATGAAGTCGATCTTATTCCCGGAAGCAGGATGGATCACGTTGAATTGGCCGCCCGTGGCGACGGCCTGGCGCGCGGCTGTCTCGCTGACGTAGTACTCCGGGGCGGGAAAGGCGGCACACAGCTTTGCTGCCTGAGGCGGGTTCAATTCGACCACGACATCGACATCCGCCGTCAACCGTGGCTCGCCGTACACACCGCTCGCCAGGGAACCCACCAGCAGATAGACGATGCCCTGATCCTCCAAGAGATCGATGACCCGGCGCAACAGATCAGCTTGCTCCACGGCTCATCCTCCGAGCGATTTCTTGCATCACGGCTTGGTCGTCCCAATCGGGGTGCCGCGAGCGAAGGTGACCCTCCAAACGCAGGCGCATCGTGCGATTGGCCGCAAAAATCATGGCTACCCGCTCGGTCGGCGTCTTGCGGCGAAGGACCTGAACCACGGCCGGGTCGAGAAGCTCGACGCACGGTCGCCGGTTGTTGCCACGTGACGCCATGGGGGACCCCGATGCAGACACCGGCGGGACGGTATTCGCTGAAAAATAGGAAATCTGATTCTCGTCCACGTTCGTGATTCTATCAGGAGGAACTTGTGATTCAAGGAAGCCGGGGCGCAAGAGCTGGCCGTTGCCAGCCCAGATCTTTCGGCCGGCGCTGCAACTCGGTCACCGGGAAGCCGCACAGGCGAACGTTCGGACTCAGGTCTCCATCATGTTAACACCACTGCCCGCCGCAAGGCCAGTACCCGATGCCATCATCCAGGATGTGCCCCCGCGAGAAAATCCTCCGGTTCTCGTCGCCATCAGCGATTCAATTGGGCCTGCGACGGGACCTGTCTTCGCGGTCCAACCGAGTGACCGTTGACGCCGCGAACGAACATACCAGAGGCGTGGCGTTGGCCGAGCTTGTGGCACCGAGTCAACCGGAGCGCAGCCGTGACACTTGCCGATTGGCCTCTCCGCCCCGGCCAGAACTGGCTGGAGTATGTCACTCAAGCCGAGACGGAGGCGGAATGGAAGGCATTGCGGCGGAGCGCCCAGGTTGGCACTCCCTTCGGCGAAACGGTCTGGCAGCAGGCCACGGCGAAGCGTCTGGGATTGGAATCCACGTTACGTCCCCCTGGCCGCCCAAAACGCCTCCGTCCCGACCGGTGAACCATCGCACGACGCGGCAAATCGACACAAATGAGACCCGACCCCGTTTCCGGTCCCTGGACTTTTCGCTGATTGGCTTGCCAAGCATCGCCCGGAGATCTACGGACCTCTAAAGGAGTCCCACAACCTGCCTCGCCCCGGCCGAGATGATCCGGTGTGACATTGAAGCCTGCCGCTGGTCAGTCCAGTGGCCAGCAAGATTGACAAACCTCTCATTTCGTCTGACCATCATGAAACCTTATCTTCAATCCAGCCCGTCAAACCAGCGTCTGCTGCCATTGTTGCAAGGCGTTCTGGTGTGACAAGTGCAACGTGTTTTGGCAACTTAGCGGCCTCCGTGAGACTACTGTCTGGCGAATGAACGACGAAGAAAACACGTCGATACTCACGCGGCGAAAATTGCTTCGCAGTGGAAATTACCTCAGCACGGCCTGCTCGTGACTTTACCTGAACAATGTAGCGATCTTTCATAATGGGCTCGATCAGTTCCAGATCCAACCCCTTTGCATGCTGACCAAGTACGCTGACTCTGATCCATCCTGCGTTGCGGAACACGAGATCAACCAATGTTTCAAAGTCTTTCCAGTGTAACTCCTGGATCGCCTTTGCCAGATGGTTGGCCAACACTGCTCGATGGCTTCGAATTGCAGCGGCACTGGGGCTCTGCTCTCCCAACAGCGTTCGCCGCAGGAGATCGTCGTGGTGAACGCGACAGACCGTGGCACGATAGCCTTGAAGCTGAGCAAGCATTCCCGGCAGATTGCTGACCGTGAGAGCGATACCAGTCAAAGAGCGGTCGCTCCACGGCTGGCTGGTCTTTCGATACTTTGAAGTCTTGTCCTGGCGAACTTTTCCGGCGGCGAGCCGAGTCCACCACATTTTATTCTGATGAAACGTGATCCAGATATCGTCAGGGCTTGATTCAGTAATCCGCCGCAATGCGTTGAGATCTGCACTCACGGTACCAGCGGGCTTGCCTTTCAATTCCCTGCGAACTTGTCGGTGGATCACTTTCCAATTTGCAGCGTTGATATCCTCGATCGTGGATTCGGCCCATCCCATCCTCAGTTTTCCAGTCGCAATTGCGTCCTCTTCCCACATGCCTCCTCGACCGAGCTTGATGTAGAATGCGTTGCTGAAGTGAAGTTGTTCCAAAGTTGATTCCTTAAAGATGCTGCAGGATCATTGATGATAGGGGTCTTGAACGACGTCCGCCAGGATTGCTCGGTGAAATTTTACGCCAACATCCCCGCTCCTGCCAGGTGGTTTCTTCATGGGCAAAATCGGACCTGCCGTCGCGACGGCGATCTCCGTCGATCGCCACCCGAACCGGATCGGGGTTGCGCGTTTTCCATCCCGGCTTGTATTCGGCAATCGTCCGCACGGGGTTCATCCCGTACCGGAAGATCCATCGGGCCATCCGCACGCCTCGTTCCCCGAGCGGAAAGCGGCAAAGAAACGGGCCAGCAAGGTTCAAGAGCGGATCCGTAAGGTTCCAGGTGGGTTGCAATCTTGGCGGATGGCGTTCAGAATTCTTGTCAGTATCAACCGTAGCGACGCAGTCGCCTCTCGCGGCACGCATTCCGAGGCTGTGAAGAATTGGGACAGGCAACTGCCCGAAGACAGCACCGGCCGCAACGCCAACGTGGTGGGCGGCTCGCTGGCGCTGGCAGCCGATTACATCGACGATGCGGCCGTGCAGATGCAACTGCGGACCGTGGCCGACGACGCGTCGCTGGTGGCTTCGCTTCGCTTTCTGGCGGCTACGCTGCTGCGGACCGCGGCCGGGGATGATGCCGGAACATGGTTGCGGATGCCGTTTTCACGCGAACGTAAGCCGGGCTCTGCCGTGTTTCCCGAGGTTTTGCACGCAGACGCGGAAGAGCCAGATTTTGTGTCCCTGTATCCCTGTATCCCTTTCAAGGAGAATTGAGATGTTTAAGCACCACCAAGGCACGTGCAACCATTCGAATTGTCCCACGGATCTGGACCGACGGCGCTTTTTGGCAACCGCGGGGGCCGCGGGGGCTGCCACTGTGCTGCAGTTGGATGTGCTTGATTTCACATCCTCGTTGTTCGCGGAAGAGCCGAAACGCGAGGGGCCGCTGGTGAGCGTGGGATTCGCGCTGAGACCGTCCGGCGCCGGCATGACCTGGCCGTCGGGCGATACGGAAATGCTGGAGCAGATCCGGGCGCAGTACGACAAGCTTCTGTTGGATGCCGCCAACGAACTGGGCGTCCGGCTGGACATCCTGCCGGAGCCGCTGAACGACGATGGAAGCAATTACCTCGAACGTGTCGAGAAGACTTCGCCCGACGGCCAGATCATTCTGGCGCTGAACCTCAACTGGGAGGCGAGGGTCAGCGCAGCACTGAAAAACCGCGGGAAGATTCCTACGGTCGTCTACAGCAATCTCGCCACCCATAACATCCGTTGGATGAAAGATACTGCCGAGCTGCCGGGAGTATATCTCGGAGCTACCCCGGACCTGGCTTGGCTGAAGTATGCTTTGAGGATGCACAAGACACTCTGGCGAACGAAACGCATGAGTATCCTGGAAAAGTTGCCACATGAAGGGTATGAGCACGAGTTCGAGAAGACCGGCGAATCGGATGAGATGCGCGCGGTATTCGATTTCTACACGAAGAATGCCGAGAAGATCGTCGAGCCTCCGACCGAGTCCATCCTCAAGTCGGCCAGACACTACATGACCATCCGCCGGTTAATCCGCGAGGGCGGGTATGATGGCGTGACCGTCGCAGGGGCAAGCGATTTGTGCCTGAACGGCGGGTGGGGCTGTCTGGCGCTGTCGCGGCTGCTGGATGAAGGGTTCGTGGCCGCCTGCGAGGGGGATCGAGGATGCGCGCATTGCCAGTTCCTGACCCTGTCGCTCTTCGACTTGCCAGGCTTCATGGGCAATCCGACTCCGGACACGGTTAACAACTTCGCGATCCATAGCCACTGCACCTCCGCGACCAAGCTGGAGGGGCTGCATCAGGACTACCGTGCGCCGTTCGTGCTGCGGGATCTGCACAATACGGGCAGTGGGGTCGCCATGATGGTGGAGTGGCCGATAGGCAGGCGGGCAACGCTGATGGACATGCGAGAGGACGCAAGATTCGAAATCGGTTCGGGGGTTGTCACGCGGAACACCAAGGATGTGCCTCAGCCTCCGTGCGGTGGCTGTCGCACGTCGGTCGCTTTCGCTCTGGACAATGTCGATGATGCCCTGAAGGCGGCGCTGGGGCATCACAAGTGGTGCGTGCTTGCCGATATTGTGCGACCGTTTCTGGCCTACGCCAAGCTGGCCGGGTTGGAGGTTTCCGATCTGGTGGGCAACAAGCTTGCGATGTCTTCCCGATTCGGACATCCTGACTGGGGTGACGGCGTGGTGATCGTGTAGGAGTGGCCGAATTGAGAGCAGCGGTGGCCTGCGCGGGTTCAGTGGGCGGACGGCGTTCAAAGAATCCTATCAGTTTAACGGCTAGAGTTCCGGGTCTAGCCGGAAAGGTCATCTGATGAACAGGTTTGGATTCCGTGACGGAGGACTCGCTTTGGATGGTTCGGCAAACCTATTCGCTGTCTCTTTCAATTCGCTGTCGAGCCCAATATTCCAAATCCTTACCAAAATCCGAGAGGAATTCGAAATCCAAGACTGGAATGTTCAAACCACATAGGCGAGTACTTGCTCCCACGTCGGCGGATCGGCTGGTCATGTGTTGAACCTCTTGATATTCTGAGTCTTGGATTTGATTCGGATTTCGTGCTTCGACACCCTTCGAGAACCAAGGAATCGATACCATGATCCGCATCTTCACCCTGACTGGCCTGCTGGCCTTCCTGTCCTCAGCAGCCTTTGCGGGAGAGTCCGTCCCCTACGACGCCTCTGCCATGCGTTGGACGTTCGACTCGCGAGGGCTCGTGTCCGCCCATGACGTGGCGTATGAAAAGCCGCCGAGCGAACCCTGGGAGGCGATGCCGGTCGGGGGCGGGGATCTGTCGGCGATGGTCCGGTGCCTGGGCGGATCACTGGTCCTGCATCTGACGAAATCGGACGCCTGGGGATTTCAACAACCGCCGGACGCGCCGTTGGGGAGCCGGTTTTTCAACAATGTGAGCCCCGGCACCGTGACCATCGACTTGGGAGACCGCGCGGCGGCCTTGCTAACGCGGCGGTTTCGACAGCGGCTGGATCTGGTTCACGGAAGGATCGTTGTCGAGTTGGGCGAAGCCGACGAGAAGCTCACGTTGTCGATCTGGGGCGATCCGCACGAGAGCGTGTTGCTTATCGCGTGGGAGGATCCGAAGCGATTGATTCCGCAGGCTACGGTCGCCTTGGACGAGTGGCGAGAGTCCATGCGGGTGTGGTGCGAAGACGAAAGGATCGGCGCGGTGGAGATTCACACGCGCCCGGCGCGGCCGCATCTGGCGAACACGGGCATGCAGGACTACTTTGCCGAAGACAAGGACCCCCTGCAAGGGCGCGGAACGGCCGTGGTCATCGGCGCTCGGACAGCGGCGGTTGTCGATCGATCTTGCGAGGAGAAGACGGCGTCGATGCGGGTAAGTTTCCAGGACTCCGAGGCACGCCTGATCGCCATCGCCTGCACCGTCGCGGCGCACATCGACCCGACACCGCAAGCCAGGGCGACGTTGGACACGCTTCTTGCTCGACCGTTGCAGGAAGCGGAGTCGCGGCGCGATGCGTGGTGGAACGAGTGGTGGGGCAAGTCGTCTCTGCACGTCACCGGCGACGATCCGATGGTGCAACGGCTGTGCGGAGCCTATCACGTCCACCTGTACACGCTCGGCTGCACCAATCGCGGGGCGGTGCCGAGCAAATGGGATGGCGGACCGGGCTTGATGCGCCGCGACGAGCGGACCTGGGGCCTGTCGGAGTGGGTCCAGGAAATCCGGTTCACCTATATGCCCCTGTACGCGGCCAATCGCCGGGGCATGGCAAAGGGCCTGACCGACCACTACACGCGGATGCAGCCCTACCTCCGTCGGCAGACGGAAACGATGTGGGGCGTCGACGGGCTGTGGATTCCGGAGACCGTTCTGCCTTGGGGGCACGCCGAGGATTTCATCCTCAAGGCAGATGGTCCGGTACGGGGCGGGTATTTCCTGACGCGCGATCCTGAAACGATTCGCTACGGCAAGTTCGAGCAGTTCAATGCCTACGTCGGATTGCTTTTCACGGCCGGGTTGGAGATCGCCCATCATTACCTGGAGTATTACGACTATTTTCCGGACGACGCGTATCTTCGCGACGAGGCTTATCCGGTGGTGCGCGAGGTCTGTCGGTTCCTGTCCCAACTGCTGCGCAAGGAAGACGACGGCCTGTATCATCTGGGCCCGGCCAACGCGCTGGAGACCTGGTGGCTGGTCCGCGATCCGACCGACACGCTCGACGGCATCCGAGCGATCTTTCCACGATTCATCGCCCTCTCGAAGCAATACGAGGCCGATCGGGAGCTGCGCGAGCGATGTGCGGAGATCCTCGCCCACCTGGTGCTTCCTCCCCACCAGCACTGGGATGCTGAGGGAAACGTGACGGAGGACGCCGACTCCTATGCTCCGGCGGGCGCCCTCGGACCGATTCCCAAGCCCCGCAATTTCGAAATTCCCGCTCTGTATCGAGTCTATCCGTTCGGTCTGTCCGGAATAGGATCGTGCGACCGCGACGTGTGCATACACACCTTCAACCGCCGCATTTTCGGGATCACCAACAGTTGGTCGCTGGACGCCGTCTGGGCCGCGCGGCTGGGGCTGGCGGACGAGGCGGCTCGGCTGCTCGGCGAACACGCCCAGCGGTATCACCGGTTCCCCTACGGCGGTTGGGACAGCAGCAATTCCAGTGTCTGGCCTGGCGGGCTGGCCGCCTGTCCGTACGTGGACGGCGCCGGGCTGAGCGCCTTCGGTCTACAAGAGATGATGCTGCAAAGCCACGAGGAGGCCATCCGCATCTTGCCGGCGACCCCGGACACCTGGAGCGGCCTGTTCCGTTTCGCCGCACGCGGCGGTTTTCTCGTGTCGGCTTGTTTTTCGGAAGGCATCCCCGAGCTGGTCGAGATCGAGAGCCTTGCAGGGCGCCCGTTGGCGATCTATCATCCTTGGTCGAGGCCCGATGCTTCGAAGGATGGGAATCCTCCCGTGGTCGTGCGGTCAAGCCGGGGTAACCGGACGATCGCAGCGCCGGAATCGATTCTGCGGTTCGAGGTCCAGGCGGGAGACAAGCTCCTGCTGTGCGAACCGGAGACGTTCCGAAACCATTCGGCCCGAACAGCGGTTGAACGGCATTAAACCTCGTGTGCCAAAAGGTAGCTTACCATGAACAGATTCTTCCAGCTTTTCGCCGTTGTGGCGGTGGTCGTCGGATGTCATGTTTCCCGGGCCGCCGATATCGACGCCGCGTTCGATGGTCAAGCCGCCCAGCCAACGGCGAACCAGCCTAAACCGGTGCCGGTGATCGACGTCACCGACCTGTATCATCCGCACCAGGACGTGGGCGACAACTTCGACATCCTCACGGCGTATGCGTTGCCGGAGCTTGACCTGCGCGCGGTGATCCTGGATTGTACGGAACCGTTTCGGCAGCCGGTGGCCAAAGACCCGGGGCCGGGGCTGTTTCCCGACGCGCGCGGTCCGCGCGAGCCGGGGTTCATTCCGGTCTGGCAGCTCAACTTTGCCTTTGGCCGGAACGTGCCATGTGCCACCATTCCTTTCGGCCGAATGAAGTCGCCCGGCGACAAGATGCTGGACGCGCCGCCGTTTCAACAGCAGGGCATCGAGCTGATGCTGAAGACGTTGCGGGAATCGGCCGAGCCGGTACATATCGTCTCGTTCGGTTCGGCCCGCGCGATTGCCGTCGCTTACAATCGCGAGCCGCAGTTGTTCCGGGAAAAACTGGCCCGTCTGCATCTGTGTGCGGGCGGCAGTTCCCCGCCGGCGCCGAACTACATCGAGTGGAACGTGGCCCTCGATCCGCAGGCCATCCTCTGCCTGCTGCGGAGCGACCTGCCGATCGCGTTGTACCCCTGTGCCGCCAACAACGCCGGCGACAAAGGCTACAGCGTGTTCAGCCCGGCCTTCAGTTACGACGAGCACAACACGTACTGGAAGCTGCCCGACCTGCGTCTTATTCCGCAGATGGATGCGCCCTTGCGGCGTTACCTGGAGTACGCCTTCAGCCGCTCGTCGCGGGTGGATTTCCTGCGGGCCGTGGAGGTCGACGGCCCGCCGCTGGACGAGGCTCTGTTGGCCAAGGAGCACTACGTCTGGGAAACGGCGGTGTGGATTTGCCTGAGCGGCCGGAAGCTGGTGAAGCGCGCCGACGGCTCGCATCGCATCATTCCCGCCGATCAGGTGACTGCGTCCGACAAAGTGCTCCCCAACGAACTCCGCCCCTGCACGGTCAGCGTCCGCGACGACGGCATCTACGAGTTCCGCGAAACCACCCAGCCCACCAACTTCTGCGTCTACTACCGCGGCGACCCGCGCGGGAACGAAGCCGCGTTGCGCGAGGCGCTGCCAGCATTGTATCTGTCGTTCCAGACGGCCCGCTCCAACATCAACCTTCAGCCGCCCGCACAGTGAGAACCCGGGCCGCAGAACCCGATGACGGGGGGAAGAAAGGGGACGGGGGTCTTTACGGCTTAAAGACCCCCGTCCCCTTTCTTCCCCCAGCCGACCACCAAAGGAAATCCCCGCCCATGAACCAGCCGATCCCCATTTCCTCCGCCCGCCGCGCGGCGCAACCATCCGCAATGCACCACAGACGGAGCATCCTGCCCATCCTCGCCGCCACCGTCTTGGTTCAGTTGCTGACGGCGTCCCATGCAGCTGAACCGCCATTCCGCCTGCCACCGGATGGCGGGCAAATCGATGCCCGCGCCTTTGGCGCCAAGGGCCACGGACTCACCGACGACACCGAGGCTTTCCGTGCCGCGAAGCAGGATTTCGCAAACCCGGGCGGCGCGACGGCTGCAAAGCCACCGCATATCGTCTTCCCGGACGATCCTTGCGTGATCGATGCGAAAAGACATCTCGGTGCGAAGGGGGATGGAAAGGCGGACGACACTGCGGCGCTGCAGGCCGGGCTGGAGGCGAGTTGCCGCGGCGCAAAGGGATCCGGCGTTCTGTTCATTCCCAACGGGACCTATCGCGTCACCCGGACACTCTTGGCACCGCACGGTGTCGGGCCGTGGGTCTATGGTGAGTCGTGCGACGGGGTGATCATCCGGCTGGACGATGGCGCGGCTTCGGACTCGGTGACGTCGGTTTTGCGCACGCATCCGAACGACGGCCAGGCCACTTCGGCGGACTACTTCATGCGCAACTTCCGCAACTTCACGATCAATGCGGGGGACAATCCGGGCGTGGACGGCATCCGATGGTTCGGCAACAACAGCAGCATCCTCCAGAACGTGCGCGTGGTGGGCAACGGTCGGGTGGGCATCAACGCCGGCTTCTGCGGCCAGAGCGGCCCCAACCTCATCCAGGACACTGTGGTCGAGGGGTTCGAGACCGGCATCTCCTCCGCCTGGATCTGGGGGCAGACGCTCTCGCGGGTGACGGTGCGCAACTGCCGCTCCAAGGCGGTGTTGGTGTCGGCCAACAGCGTGGCGATCGAGGATCTAACGGTGGAAAACACGCCGGTCGCCATCGAGAACGACTTTCCGAATGACTGGACATGGTGGGGCGGAGTCATCGCGCTGGTGGGCGGAAAGTTTTCGACGAAAGGCTCGCCGCACGCCGCGATCAAGAACCGCAGCGTGCTCTACGCGCGCGATGTCACCAGCAAGGGCTACGCGAACGTTGTCGAAAGCTCGACACCGGGCGGGAGCGTGGAGGGAGACGTCGTCGCGGAATACCTCTCGCATCCGCCGGTGCGCGCCTTCGAGAAGTCCCCGGCGAAGGCGTTGCGGCTGCCGATCAAGCCGGAACCAAGGCTTGAATGGGAGGTTGATCCGAAAAAATGGGTTTGTGCGAACGATTTCGGGGCCAGTTTCGACGACAACAAGGACGACACCACGGCCATCCAGCAGGCGGTGGACAGGGCGGCGGAAACTGGCGCGACGACCGTCTATCTGCGCGGTATCGGCGGGCGCGAGCCGAACTGGTACAACGTCAACGGCGAGGTGCGGATTCACGGCTGCGTCCGCCACTTCATCGGCTTGGGCTTCGGCCGGATCATCGGCGGGCCGGAGGGCAGGTTCGTGGTGGATGACCGTTCCGCGTCCGTCGTGAAATTCCAACATCTCCAGGCTTTCGGCGGCCGCGGCGTCACCTACGAGAACCGCTCGCGGGCCTGCGCGATGGCGGTCGAGAGTTGCGACGGCCTGATCCTCGGCACAGGCGAAGGCGACATCTTCATCACAGACTGTCCCGCCAGCGTCGAACTTCGCTCGCCGAAGCAGCAGGCGTGGGCGCGGCAGTTGAATCCCGAGGGCACGAGCGACATCGGTTTGGTCCGCAACCACGGCGGCAAGCTCTGGGTGCTCGGCGTGAAGCACGAGGGCGCCGGTGTCCGTTTCTGGAACGACAACGGCGGACGCACCGAAGTCTTCGGGATGTTCAACTACGGCCCCGGCGTCAGCGCCGACGACACGCGGCCCATCATCCACAACGACAACTCGCCGTTCTGCCTGATGGGCGCGCGCGAGATCGTCTTTGGCGGCAACGCGTTCCCGGTGAAGGTGCGGGAGATTCGCGGCAACGAAATCCGGCCCATCCAGGACGGCGGCTGGATCGGTTGGGCGATGTACAGCGGGTGGAGTTCCAGCCAATTGTCCGGACCCGCGCTCGTCGCGCTGCCCTCGCTCCATCCGGCAGGCGACTCGTTTCTCGACTCGATCTCCATCACCGGTTCCACCACCACGACGGGGGCAACGCTGCGCCACACGCTCGATGGCACCGAGCCAGTCGCTTCATCGCCCGTGCTGCCCACACCGTTGGTCATCAACTCCTCCGCCACACTGAAAGTGAAAGGCTTTGCGGCGGATCGACAGCCCGGCGCGACACGCACGGCGGAATTCACCAAGCTGGTCCCGCGGCCTGCCGACCGGGCGCGTGCGCCAGACGCGGACTTCTCCTGCGACTATTACGAACTTCCCGGCATACCCGACCGCTTGCCCGACTTCGCCGCGCTCAAGCCCGCGTCCACCGGCACGGTCGCCGCCATCGATCCCGCACCGCGCAAGCGTGATCAGAATTTCGCGCTGCGTTTCACCGGTTGGTTCACCGCGCCTGCCGACGGACTTTACACGTTCCACACCACCAGCGACGACGGCTCGCGCCTCTGGATCGGCGACACGCTGGTCGTTGACAACGACGGCGCCCATCCCGCGCAAACGCGCAGCGGACGCATCGCGCTGAAGGCCGGCACGCATCCCTTCACCGTCGGCTACCAACAGGGCGGCGGCGAATTCTCCCTGCGCGTCGAAGTCGAAGGCCCGGGCTGGCAACGGCAGGAACTGCGCCCCGGCCGCGCCGATCAATCCCCCAAGCCATAAAACCGCAAACGACCTTCTTTCCAACTGATAGAGCCGCTGCGAAACCAATCACGAAAGGAGTCGCCAAGCGTGAACTTCGACAACAGCCTGTAATGCACCCAGCGCCGACCAGATGGATACCCAACCGCTGCCGCCCAGCGACCCGCAGCCGGTGGGCACCTGGGGCGGCGGCACCGCCCTGCCCCTGCACAACGGCCAGCCCATCAACTCATGAAGAAAGTAAACCAAATGAAACACACATTCACACTCCTCACCGCCCTGCTGCTGGCGCCGCTGGCAGCGCTCCACGCCGCCGATAGAGGGGCTGCTCAGCCTGTCGCCGGAGCAGAAATTACGTTGGCCGAGAAGGGCCAAGCCAAAGCGGTCATCGTCCTTGCGCCCGAGGCCTCGGCCCCGGAGAAAAATGCTGCGAGCGAACTGGCGAAATATCTCAAGGAGGTCACCGGCGCAGAGTTCGCCATCGTCAAACCGGCCGAGGCGGGCGGCAAGCCCGTGATCGCCGTCGGCCCGGGCGCGGCCAAGGCCATTGCCCCGGATCTCGATCTGGCCAAGGTCGGCGACAACGGCCTGGGTGACGACGGGATCATGCTCAAGACTGTCGGCCAGAACCTGGTCCTCACCGGTGCTGAGGGCTCGAAGCGCGGCACGCTGTACGCCGTGTACGAGTTTCTGGAGCGCGAGGCCGGCGTGCGCTGGTGGACGCCGGACGCGGAGACCGTTCCCGGCAAGCCGACGCTGGCGGCCGGCCCCCTCGATACGCGTTATAAACCGCCGTTCCTGTACCGAGAGACCTTTTTTGCACGGGTCATGGGAGACAAGAACGCGGCCTTCGCGGCCAAGCTCAGGTTGAATGGTCATTTCCAAGGGATAGCTCCGGAGAGCGGCGGGCACTACGATATCTTGGGCTGGTGCCACACCTTCTTCGCGCTGCTGCCGCCTCAGACGTACTTCAAGGGGCACCCCGAATGGTACAGCGAGATTGGTGGCAAACGGATGCATGAGCGGGCGCAACTCTGTCTGACCAACGACGAGATGAAACAGGAACTGGTCAGGCAGGCTCTGGCGTGGATCAAGAAGAACCCGGCAGCCGGAATGATCTCCATCAGCCAGAACGATTGGCATGGAGCTTGCCAGTGCGCCAACTGTCAGGCCCTGGCGGCGAAGACCGGTTCCCAGTCGGGGGTCTTGCTAACCTTCGTCAACGCCGTCGCGGCGGAAATCGAGAAACAGCACCCCGACTTCCTCGTGGAGACCTTGGCCTATCAGTACACCCGCAAACCGCCCGCCAACGTCAGGCCCCGCGATAACGTGGTGATCCGACTCTGTTCTATCGAGTGTGATTTCGCCGTCCCCCTGACTGCCGCCGAAAACCAGTCCTTCTACCGTGACCTCCAGGACTGGAAGCAAATCGCCGATCGGCTGTTTATCTGGGATTATGTGGTGAACTTCCAAAATCTGCTGATCCCGCACCCGAACTTCCAGGTGCTGGGCGACAACCTACGTCTGTTTGCCGACAACCATGTCATCGGGATGTTCGAGCAGGGCGACGGCTACAACCCCGACGCCGCGTTTGCCTCCCTGAAAACCTGGGTTCTCGGCAAGCTCATGTGGGATCCCCGGCAAGACGAGCGTCGGTTCATCCAGGAGTATCTGGCAGGATACTACGGCGCCGCTGCTCCCGGCCTGGCGGAGTATCTCGATGTGATGCAGAAGGCGGTCGCGGATGAGAAAGCCGCGCTTCCGTGCTTCAACGCAACACCGAAGTTCTATACCCCGCAGGTGCTAACCGCCGCGAACCAGGCCATGAGCCGGGCGGAGAGCGAGGTCCAAGACAAGCCTGAGCTG
>Ga0351890_10274_pt1 | contig 14543 bp, 13 predicted proteins | sample TotcelFGM3001M15_FD_206743 | JGI IMG/M metagenome (GOLD analysis project Ga0351890, IMG submission 206743) | Enriched cells from coal bed in the Powder River Basin, Montana, United States - Total cells FGM rep3 HSBNCT.FGM.300.1.M15 ...
TTCCTTGCAAATGTTTGCCGCTCAAGCACAAGAAAAACAAATTTCACTTTCCTTGGATCACAACACTGCAGAAACAAATATAATGCTGGATCCTCAACGAACGGAACAAATAATTGGAAACCTGCTTAACAATGCCTTACAATTTGCACCCATTGGTGGCAAAGTTTGGATCAATATTCAGGCTGATCCTGAAAAATTAATGATCTCTGTCAATGACAATGGAGCAGGTGTTGCCTCCGCAGATATGCCTTTCATTTTTAATCGTTTCTGGCGTAAAGAAAAATCACGCTCACGATTATTTGGTGGTTCTGGTTTAGGTTTGGCAATTACCAAACATTTGGTTGAGGCACAGGGTGGTACTGTCTACGCCGAACGTAACGAAACAAACGGCTTGAGTGTAAAAATTCTTTTCTTCCCAAATACATAATACATTTGTTTATGAAAAATTTTATCTTTTCAATGATTGGCAGCCAAAGTGTTTTTGACTAGCATATTCGCCAAAAACACTCACCAAGGATTTTCTGAGATGTTACAAATTATTCTATTAAATTCAATACATACTCTTGCATTGAATCCCTGTTTTTACTAGAATAAATCATGTCACAAAAAAATGTAGTATGTCAATCCTCTGTTTTGAGGTGATCCATTCGCATCAAAGATTAATGATTGGATTTGAATATGCCAAAATCTGAAATTGTCCTTCGTGAATTGCTATCACTAGCAGAAATCGAGGTCAATGGAAGTCACCCATGGGATATCCAGGTTCATAACGATCTATTTTATGAGCGTGTCTTGCGTGATAGCACTCTCGGTTTGGGGGAATCGTATATGGAAGGCTGGTGGGATTGCCCGGCAATAGACGAATTTGTTGACCGTGCCCTCAAAGCTCACCTGGAAGATAAAGTCCGAAACGAAACACGCTATCTCTTTCAGGCAATGCGGGCAAAAATCCTGAACAGACAATCTTCAAAAAGAGCTTTTGAAGTAGGTGTCAAACACTATGATCTCGGGAATGACCTCTATCAGCGCATGTTGGATAAGCGTCTGAATTACACCTGCGGGTATTGGAAAGACGCGAAGAATCTGGATGATGCTCAGGAAGCAAAGCTGGAGCTGGTCTGTAAAAAGATCGGTGCTAAACCCGATATGAAAATTCTGGAATTGGGTTGTGGATGGGGGTCTTTTGCCAAATATGCAGCGGAAAAATATGGTGCTTCTGTCCTGGGTTTGACCGTCTCAAAAGAACAGGTTGCATTGGGAATGGAATTATGCAAGGGGTTGCCGGTCGAATTACGTTTGCAGGATTACCGTGAAGTGCAGGGAGAATTCGATGCTGTTATTTCCATTGGCGTGATGGAGCATGTGGGATATAAGAATTATCTTACCTACATGCAGGTCGTTAATCGTTGTTTGAAAGCTGACGGTATTGGTTTTGTACATACAATTGGTGGTAATAAGTCAATAACTACCTCTGAACCCTGGTCGGACAAGTATATCTTTCCCAATGGGATGCTTCCGTCGATCTCACAACTTGGGGCTGCGATGGAAAATCTTTTCGTCATGGAGGATTGGCACAATATTGGACCCCATTATGACCCCACCCTTATGGCGTGGCACGCCAATTTTGAAAAATCCTGGTCTGACCTACAACCGAAATATGGAGAAACATTCTATCGTATGTGGCGCTATTACTTGTTGTGCAGTGCTGGTGCCTTCCGTTCACGCACCCAACAACTCTGGCAGATTGTATTCACCCCCATTGGCACAAAACAACCGGACTGCAGGATCAGTTAGCTGTGATGAAAAATGTTGACGTCATCATTGTTGGAGGAGGGCCAGCCGGCGCAGCCTGTGCCTGGAAACTAGCCCAGCAAAAGGTTGACTATCTTGTTCTGGACAAAGCAACTTTTCCACGAGTAAAACCTTGTGCCGGTTGGATCACCCCCCTCGTTTTACGCGATCTGGAAATCGATCCGGCAGAGTATCCCAATGGCATAAAACATTTCACCAACTTTCAAGTCTCCATAAAAAATTTCCAATTCAAATTGCGCACCAATCAATATGCAATTCGCAGAATTGAATTCGATGATTGGCTGTTACAGCGCTCAAACCCTGACCTGGTCAACCACACCGTCAAGGAAATCAAGTTTGAGAATAATCGTTATCTGGTAGACTATATGTTTTCAGCAAAAACCATAGTTGGCGCGGGTGGAACAAACTGCCCGGTCAATAAAACCTTTTTTAAGAATCAAATGGATCAAAATAAAGGGGCTTTGATCGTTGCGCAGGAAGAAGAATTTGCTTATGAATATCACGACGAACGCTGCCACTTATGGTTCCTGCAGAATGGTCTGCCTGGATATGCGTGGTATGTACCCAAAGCAAATGGATTTGTAAATATTGGATTGGGTGGTAGCGCAGCTGATTTGAAAAATAAGAATGACACATTAAAGCGACATTGGGTACTGCTGGTTGAGAAACTGGAAAAAATTGGATTGGTTAAGGGTCACGACTATAAACCAGTCGGGCATTCTTATTACCTGCGTGGAAAAAACCCTGTTTTGCGTCAAGGGAATGCTTTCATCATAGGAGATGCGATCGGTTTGGCTACGCGTGACATGGGGGAAGGGATTGGACCTGCCATTCAAAGCGGTATTCAGGCAGCAGAAGCTATTTTATCTGGGCAAGAGTACTCCATCAAATCGATCCAAAAGTATTCCTTCCCCTCATTGCTTGGGTTTCGATAAATCATCCCTTAATATTGAAGCTTACTCGCCAGAAGTTGCCATCCGGACAATAATTTTCTCTTGCAAGCTATCAGTATTACGCTGTTCGTGAAAATTGGAACAATTTTCTCTTTCCATTCGTCTATACAATAACCAATCCTGAATGCACAGATCTCATCAAAGGGGAGAGTGTTTCCCCCCAGTGCAATCAACAGGAGGTCACAATGTCCCCGAAATCCCTTTTTACCTTTCTTGTATCGATCGGAATGATATCCCTGACAGGCTGTAACCTGATATCAGGTACAGATAAAATAAACTCCGGAAATGCAAATCTTCCCAACCCGGCATCTGTCTTTTGCGAAGAAAATGACGGCATCCTGGAAATCAGGACTGCTGATGATGGTTCTCAAAGCGGTGTATGTGTCTTCCCGGATGGCAGCGAGTGCGATGAATGGGCTTATTTCCGCAACGAATGCACACCTGGTGATAGTCAGGCAGAAAATACTGTCAAAGAAGTGGAAGCGAGGGCAGTGGAAAGATTTTTATCATTTGCTTCGTAAATGCCATCCAGTATTCCCTCCAGACGACCACGTAAAACAGTCAGGGGCGTTCGAAGCTCATGAGCAACATCTGCCAACATATCCCGACGTTCCTGTTCGTTACGTTGTAGAGTGGTTGCCATCTGATTAAAACTGTCAATGAGAACCCGCAAATCATCCGGACCTTTTACATGGACTCGTGTCTCAAAATTACCATTGGTAACTTCTTGGGCAGCAGCGATAACTTCAGCTAAGGGAGCTACGACACGCCTTGTAAGAAAAAGACCTATCAAGGTGGTTAGAATTGCCAGGAAAAAAGAAACAATAAATACAGGCACTAATCCAGAGGCAGCGATTAACCACCGTGAGGAAAGGATTCCTGGAATAATCACAAGACCACCAACAGTTTCATCATTTACCACCAAAGGTATAACTGTATCTTCCACAGCAATTATATATGGTGTGATGGTCTCTACCTGTACGCCTTTTTCAATAATGATATTTTCTTTTGAGTCTAATAGAATGGAATTTTTCCATTGAAATAATTCAAACCTACTTAATTCCCTCTGGATAGAAGCAACACCCTCCCAATTCCCATGTGTTAAAAAATAAGTTTCCAGACGGTCCAGAATAGGTCCTTGAGTTCTTTCGGGTTTTTGGGTTTGATAAGTCAGGGTTAATAAAGTGGAAACTAAAACAATCACCAACGTAATTACCACAACGGTAGCAAATGCACGCAGTAACAGGGTAAAGAGGCGATTGCGGATGGAACGGACAGTTTCAGTTTGGGACATTTTACCCTTCAAATTTATACCCTACACCATGGACTGTTACGATATAATCAGCTGGTTCCAGTTTACGACGAAGGTTGCGGATATGAGAATCAATAGCGCGTTCGTAACTTTCAAAGCTGACACCTTGTGAAGCAATAAGTAATTGTGAACGTGAGAAGATTCTCCCTGGCTGGCTCATTAATGTGGCAAGAATCTCAAACTCAGTGGGAGTTAAATTGATGATACGATCCGGTAGTTTCAATTGATAATAGGAACGATCCAGTTCCACTTGACCAATACGAATGGTATCGTTATTTGGTTCTGTACTAATACGTCGCAAGACAACCCGAATACGTGCAACCAGTTCACGTGGGCTGAACGGTTTGGTGATGTAATCGTCTGCGCCAAGTTCAAGACCAATTAGTTTATCAGTCTCATCTACCCGCGCTGTCAGCATAATAATAGGCGTGTCATTTTCCCGGCGCAGGATTCGGCAAAAATTCAAACCATCCAATTCAGGCATCATCAGATCGAGTACAATCAAATCTGGTTTTTCACGGTGGACTGTAGCCAACCCTGTCAGTCCATCGCTAGCGGTAATTACCTCAAAACCTGCAGCTTTAATATAGTCACTGCAAATTTCTACAATTTGCATCTCATCATCGATTACAAGAATTTTTTTTGCCATAATTAGATTATATATGGATTGGGGTGTTGCTCTAAGCACCGCGATCGAATGAATTTATTCATAACGAAGAGCTTCCATTGGTTGCAGACGAGCAGCTCTGAATGCAGGATAAATACCGAAAAACAAACCAATAACCACAGCAAATGAGAATGACATAATAATGGAAGAGAGTGTTACTTGTGCGGTTATCAAGTTCAATGCGGTGGTTAACCAGGCTATTCCCAAACCAACCAGAATACCCAATATACCACCCAGAACACTGAGTGTGATTGTTTCAATCAAAAATTGCATAAGGATCTGTGATTTGCGTGCACCTACTGCTTTACGTAAACCAATTTCCCTCGTGCGTTCAGTCACGGAAACCAACATGATATTCATGATGCCAATTCCACCTACTAACAATGAAATAGCAGCAATGGCACCTAAAAAGATGGTTAATGTGGTTGTGATTCCACTAAGTGTGGAAAGAAATTGACTCTGGGATGTTACAGTGAAGTCCAAATCTTCATTCGGTTGCAGTCGATGAGTACGGCGAAGGAGGAATTGTGTCTGTGTTATTACATCATCCACATTTTCTGCAGAATTAACTGAAATGGTGATATTGCTTAATGTCTGCTTGCCATTATTTACCGCGGCTGACCCAAATAATTTTGAGTATCCAGTTTCTAATGGAATTAGAATCAGGTCATCTGCATTGCCAAAACCAGATGATCCCTTTTCGATTAACACCCCAACCACTTCAAATTGCAAACCACTGATTTTGATTTTTCGGCCAATTGGGTTTAGCCCTCCAAAGAGATCTTTTGCTGTTTGATGACCAATGACAGCAATACGTAATTGAGACTGGCGATCATTGGTATTGATATTACGGCCTATCTCCAGTGAATGTGAATTGACTAATGTGTAATCTTCAGTAGAGGCGTAAACTGATATGTTGTAACTTTCCTTTCCTAAGCTGACATTGTAATTTTTTTGAAAAACAGGAGCAATACCCGCCAGGTTGGTTAATTGGCTTTTAAGTATTTCATAATCTTGATAGGTTAGCGAACCGCTGCCGGATTGTTCCCCTTGCCTGGTTTGAATTCTACCTGGCATAACGGTAACTAAATTGGATCCAATTCCTTCGATGCTGTTGGTAATACTGGCAGTAGCACCATTACCAATCGCCATCAATGCAACTACAGAAGCAACACCAATGACGACGCCTAAAATAGTGAGTGAAGAGCGCATTTTATTTGCGGTAAGCGCGCGCAGGGAAATCCGAAAACTTTGTAAAAGATACATGTAGGTACTCCTAATTTACATCTGCTGGTCGTGCGGTGCCTGCTTTGATCTGATTCAGATTAACTTCGTCTGAGACAATTTTTCCGTCGATGAGTTGAATAATTCGTTTGGTATGATTAGCCAGAAAATGGTCATGGGTTACCAGAATGATGGTTTGACCCTCCTCCTCGTGTAATTTTTGAAACAGCCCCATGATTTCAATCCCGGTTTTACTATCCAGTGCACCCGTTGGTTCATCAGCCATCAGGATGGCCGGGTTGTTGACCAAGGCTCGGGCAATAGCCACCCGTTGCTGCTGGCCTCCGGAAAGTTCACTGGGGTTATGTTTCATTCGGTCGCTCAGACCTAATTTCTCCAGAGTCAGTTTGACAATTTCTCGCTTGTTTTTACCGTTAGGTGAATAAGATAATGGGAGCATGACATTTTCAAAAGCACTGGTACGCGCCAACAGATTAAATTGTTGAAAAACAAAGCCAAGTTTTTGGTTGCGAATATTTGCCAACTGATTATCATTCATCTTTTCCACCGGTATACCATCCAGAATATAAGATCCTCTGGTGGGGACATCCAGACATCCCAAAATGGACATGAGTGTGCTTTTTCCAGAGCCGGAAGGACCCATTATCGAAACCATTTCCCCTTTTTGGATAGAGAAAGAGATGTCATTGAGTGCGTGAACCACATTTTCACCCATCATAAATTCCTTAGTGATGTTTTCGAACTGTATCATCATATACTCCTACCTGCCAAACAGGCCGCCTGGACCAATAATATTGCCTTCAACAGGGATGGTCACTTGGAGCAAATTGCCACTTTGCAAATCACCCGTTACGATTACTAGATTTTCGAACATTTCGTAACTCTGGATATCGACTCGCTGCGTACTTCCGTCTGGTTGTACGCGCAGGACATATTCTCCGGAGCTATCATTTTTTATGGTGTTAAGTGGTACAGCCAGGCGTTCTTGAGGATCACTGACCATGATAGTAACGTTGGCAGTACTGCCAAAATAGAGTGAGGTGTTGGTGTCATCAAATGAAATTGTGACAGTATATTTAACCAGGCCATTGACTGTACTGCCGACTGGATTTATTGCACTTATGCTGCCTTTCATAACTTCATTTGGTAAAGCATCCAACCTGATTTCCACAGGGTTGCCAAGTTGTACCCGAAAAATATCAAGCTCATCCACCATAGCATCTACCTTCATTGTGCTTCGATCAGCAATAACCATGGCTACACTACTTGTATTGACCTGACTACCTGCTATTGTTTCAATTGTTAGAACCTCACCGTCAAATGGGGCAATAATAAATTGAGAGTTGACAGTCGCCTGAGCAGCATCGATTCGCACCTGGGCTGATTTGATATCGTCTTGATCCGGTCCGTCTTTGATGCGTTCCCATTCATGCAATGCTGCAGCATATTGAGCCTGCGCCAGTGCCAGATTGGCATCAGCAATTTCGATTTCCATCTCACCTGGAAGACCTTGCACATAATACCAGTTAGCTTTTGCACGATCTGCTAGGGTTTTAGCAGCAGCCCATTCAGCGAAAGCAGAAGCACGCATCGGATCATCTTCTGCCAAGTGATCTACATTGTCATATCGTTTTTCCCATTCCTTGGCATTATTCTGCGCCACAATATAATTGGCGTATGCCTCATCAATTGTGTTTTGGGATGCACGCTGGTATTGTTTCGATTGCCGGCGTGTCTGTGCAGTATCTAAAGCATCTTTTGTGTTAACAAGATTAACTTGGGCTTCTGCACCAGGGAGGGATGAGCTCAACAGATCATCCAATGCATTTTGAGCTGAGACCAGATCCGCTTGGGCTGTAATGAGGTTGGCAGGTAATGAGCCGGATTCAAGAGATGCCAGGATTTCCCCAGCTTTAACCTTCTGACCGACATTAACATTGATTTTTTCCACTGTTCCACTGGTTTTCCAGGTAAGATTGGCGATCAAATTAACATCGACAGCTCCGTAAGTCTCGATAGTATCTGAAATGGTTATCGTTGAGATAGCTGCTGTTGAATTGAGCTCTGAAGAAGCATTTCCTTGCCCAAAACCAGGTACACATCCAGCAAGAACTAGAGTTGTTGATATTACAGCGATCATCCTATATATTTTGGTTGTCATTTTGTTCACCTTCCAATTGTAAATTTCTATAAAGAAGAATATCAGACAATTATGGAAAAATTGTGCAGAAGAAGTTGATTTTTGTGAAGAATCAACTTTTAGGTAAAAAGAATGAGCAAGTGCATGATGACAAAGATATTGGAAGGTGTAGGAAAAATTGGTTTTTGTCTGCTGCTTCACATTGAAGATCAGCGTTATCAAGATGGAAAAATATCAGAAATTAGAGTACGCCTCTTAGTTCAATTAAAGGATTTCAGTTTTCAGGAGAAACTCACTTCCATTAAATGAGTAGCCAGGAAATGTAGGTGGTATTAATTTTTTTCTAAAACTCAAATTAGTTTCTCCTGAAAATTACCCTGCAGGTTACGCCACCTGTGGCTGTGCAAACTGGCTGTTATATAACTCAGCATAGAAGCCATTTTTCTTCAACAATTCATCATGTTTACCCTGTTCGATGATGTCACCTTCGTTGATCACCAGGATCAAATCAGCATCGCGGATGGTGGAGAGGCGGTGGGCGATGATGAAGCTGGTGCGATCCTGCATCAGATTACGCATGGCTTTCTGGATCAGTAACTCGGTGTGGGTATCCACGGAACTGGTTGCCTCGTCCAGGATGAGCATAGCCGGATCGATCAGAAATGCACGCGCGATGGTCAAGAGCTGCTTTTGACCAGCGGAGATGTTGCTGGTCTCTTCATTCAAGACCATGTTGTATCCATTGGGTAATGCACGGATGAAATAATCGGCATGCGCTGCTTTTGTGGCTGCAAATACCTTTTCGTCACTGGCGGACTCATTCCCGTAGCGGATATTTTCCATGATGGTGCCATTAAACAACCAGGTATCCTGCAAAACCATGCCAAACATGCAGCGTAGATCCTCACGGCGCAGATTGCGGATATCATGACCATCAACCAAAATTGTTCCACTATTGACGTCGTAGAAGCGCATCAATAGTTTAACCAGGGTGGTTTTCCCAGCGCCGGTGGGTCCGACAATGGCGACGCGCATACCGGGTTTCACACTGGTTGAAAAATTATTGATGATGATTTTTTCCGCATCATATCCAAATTTCACATTCCTGAACTCGACATGACCTTCAATCGCGGATAAATCAACTGGCTTTTCAACCTCGGGAACTTCTTCCGCTTCATTCAAAAATTCAAAAACCCGTTCTGCGGCTGCTGCAGTTTGTTGCAGAACGTTAGAGATATTGGCGAGCTGGGTGATTGGTTGGGTAAATGATCGGACATATTGGATAAATGCCTGAATGTCTCCGATGGTGATCAGATTGCGGATGGCGAGATATCCACCGGCAACCACCACAGCAACATAACCCAAGTTGCCCACAAAGTTCATCATTGGCATCATGATGCCGGAGAGGAATTGTGATTTCCAGGCAGTGTCGTAGAGTTTGGTGTTCAGTCCACCAAAGGTCTCGATACTGCGTTTCTCGGCATTGAAGGCTTTCACTTCCACGTGTCCGCTGAACATTTCCTCAATATGACCATTAACATTTCCCAAATAATCCTGTTGCTGGCGGAAGTATCCTTGCGACCGTTTGACGATGAATTGCACGATTACCAGAGAGAGCGGAATGACGAGCAAGGAAATTAGCGTCATTTGCCAGGAGATCGTGAACATCATGACCAAAATACCGACCACCATGGTGATGGATGAGATAATTTGGGAGAGGCTTTGACTGAGTGTCTGATTGACCGTATCGACGTCATTGGTGATACGGGAGAGCACTTCGCCGTGGTTGGTGCCATCAAAGTACTTTAATGGCATCCGGTTAATTTTTTCAGCGATGTTCCGGCGCAGGTTATAGGTGATATCCACCGAAACTGCAACCATGATCCAGCCCTGAATATATGACAACACAGCTGATAAAATATACAGTCCCAGGACGGTCAACAAAATCCGACCGATGGCAGTGAAATCAATCCCGATGCCGGATCCTGTGATTTGTTGCATGACTCCTTCGAAAAGTTTCGTGGTGGCCTGACCGAGAATTTTCGGACCGAAAATAGAAAAAACCGTCGAAACCATCGAAAGAATAATGACGATCATGGTCGCTAATTTATGGGGACCCAGATAGGCGATTAATTTCTTCATGGTTCCCTTGAAGTCACGGGGTTTATCACCTTTCATCATCGCCATGGGACCGCCACGTCCGAATGGTCCACCACCATGACTGCTTTGTCGGGTACTCTGGGAGGATTGCGCTTTTTTGGGATCTGTGTTCCCATTGCTGTTGGAAGTTTGGTTTTTGTTGTTGGAGGTGCTCATGCTAATTCCTCCTGGCTCAATTGGGATAAAGCAATGTCCCGATAGACTTCATTGGTTTCCATCAACTCGCGATGGACTCCCTTTCCCACAATTTTCCCCTCATCCAGCACAATGATTTGATCCGCATTTTTGATCGTTGCGACCCGCTGTGAAACGATGAACACAGCACTGTCCGATACAGATTCATGCAAGGCGTTGCGCAAGGATGCATCGGTCTTATAGTCCAATGCGGAAAAACTGTCGTCGAAAATATAGATGGGTGCCTGCCTGACCAATGCTCTTGCGATCGCCAGCCTCTGCCGTTGACCACCCGATACATTGGTGCCCCCCTGAGAGATTTCAGCCTGTAAACCATCCGATCTTTCTGTAATAAAATCGGAGGCTTGGGCGATATCGATTGCTTTTTGGACTTCCTCCGGGGAAGCTTCTTCGTTTCCCAACCGTAAATTTGATTCGATCGTACCGGTGAAGAGATTGCTCCTTTGGGGAACATATCCAATTTTTGAATGCAATTCACTTTGAGAGACATCGCGGATATCGACATCATCAATCAGGATGGCACCATCGGTTACATCATAAAAACGTGGAATCAAATTGATAATGGTAGATTTGCCTGATCCGGTCGTACCGATGAAAGCGGTGGTTTGGCCGGGTTTTGCTGTGAAGGAAATATCATGCAGGATATCCTCCTCTGCATCCGGATAATGGAAAGAAACATTGCGAAATTCCACCTTTGGATGGAAAGAGTCTGGAAAATGCTGTTGGTCAGGCAGATCGACGATACTGGGTTTCGTTTCCAATACTTCAACAATTCGCTCTGCCGAAACGGATGCACGCGGTAACATAATGAACATAAATGACATCATCATAAAGGCAAAGAAGATCTGCATGGTATATTGCATGAAGGCCATCATATCGCCCACCTGCATTTGTGCCTGTGCCACCTGGTGAGAACCAACCCAGACAACCAGAATGGAAACTGAACTCATCAGGAACATCATGATCGGCATGATTACCACCATCACACGGCTGACAAAAAGCATGTTTTGGGTCAGATCGCGGTTGGCTTTGTCAAAACGCTTTTCTTCAAAATCCTGGCGATTAAAGGCACGAACGACCATCATACCACCCAGATTCTCACGAACCACCCGATTGAGATTATCGATCAGGGTTTGAATGAGTTTGAATTTGGGTAAGGAAACGGTAAAGGCAACAATAATAACACTGAGGAGCACGAAGACCATTCCCGCGATGATCCACCACATGGAAGGGGCTTTATCGAGCGCGCGAATGATACCGCCGATGCCAATGATGGGAGCAAAGAAAACCATGCGAATGATCATCATGGTGACGTTCTGAATTTGGGTGATATCGTTGGTTGAACGTGTGATCAGGGAAGCAGTCGAGAATTTCTCGATTTCGGCTCTGGCAAAATTCGTGACCCGCACAAACACCGACTCTCGCAGATCCCGGGCAACGCCGGCCGCGACACGGGCTGAGAACAACCCCACCAGAATGGTGGCAATCACGGAAATGAGGGTTAACCCCAACATCCAGGCGCCAATCCGAAGTATATAATTGGTCTGCAGCGTGGCGGTGTTGACACCGAGTGCGTCATATTCTGCCTTGACAGCTGCAATCCCCATTTGGGACAGCATACTTTCCCCCAGGGTTTCAAATTGCTGCTGGATGGCAGTGGATAATTGAGCTCGTTGTTGTTGGGGGATGTTTTTAAGAACCTCGAACAGATCCATACCAACAGGAAGTTGGGAGAGATCAAAGCCCATTTGTTTACCAATGATGGCTGCATTTTCTGGATTACTGATCGCCTGTTCCAAAAAAGAGACCGTGATCAACGCGCGGCTTACGATGGGTGTAAGTGTATCCAGTTGATCCTGATCGAGTGCTTTTAACACATACAAACCTTCTTCACCCAACGCGGTATATTCTTGCTTGTATTGTGCATATTCGCTTGCTGTGGGTTCAACCAGCTGGTAAGCATCCGAAACTGCCTTGACCTCATCCGGTGTCAGGAAAACTTTAATGCGTTCAAAAGTACCAACACGGAGGGCTGAAGGCAGTGAACTTTCAACACCTCCCTGCTGAATACCAATATTTACAATCCGAGAGAGATAATCCGGCAGGGTCAGGTCTACATTGGCTTGAATGAAGAGCAATATGATCGACAACAGTATCAACAGATAATATTTTTTAATATAAGGAAATAATTTAAGCATAGAATCGTTCTTTCTCTACGATGGATTAATGACGATCGTTAGGATTCATCTAACAATACGGATTTCTCAATTAAAAGTCGCAAGGCTGCATCGACCTGATCCTGTTCTTCCTGGTTGAGAACATTAACCAAATTGGAAAGCCAATTGTGCCTTGCAACCAGACTTTCGTTTGCAATTTGCTTGCCTTCATCGGTCAGGACCAATACTTTGTGACGTCTGTCCTGCGGATCTTCAGTGCGCAGAACAAGACCCTGCTGGACCATTTTCTCCATTAATTGACTGATGGCAGCATTGGTAACACCAAATTCATCGCCTAAAGTGGAGATATTACACTCTACGTTTTGAGAAAGGTGAATCAGCGTTTTAAGCTGAGGGAGTGAGTAGTTTTTTTCCTTGGCAAAGCGCATAAAATTGCCAATCGAATTTTTCATCACGAGACTCATCCAGGTGTTGATTGTTTTTTCTAAAGGAGGTGACATAATAAGCCTGCTTAATAGTTAAGATCGCTGAATTATATAGAGGGGTTAAGTAAATGTCAAGGAATGGGTGATAGCTTGTAGAAAAAAATCACTATAATGTAGTTATTGAAGGTAAATATCTGAACCATGATTTTCATGATTTCATGATGAACTATGATGGATCCACTTTTTAATTCGATTATAAAATTATTTCAATGAAAAAGATTAACGTGACCGAAGAAGATATCCAGGATTTATCCTCAGATAAGAGTTTCGAGCGCGGAGAAGAACTCTACCAATGTGGTGCAATCTCTGGTAGGTACAGGAGAGGAAATACCATCTATGGAAAATGTGAAGGAAGTGAAATAACACCTTATGATATTGAGGTTAATTTCGATGGAGATGAAATGGATACCTACTGTTCCTGTCCTTACGACTGGGGTGGACTTTGCAAACATCTGGTAGCGTTTCTGCTGACTTTTGTTTTTGAAGAAGAGAATTTTATTGAGCCGTTGGATATCCCGACTTTATTAGAACCTTTGGACCGTGAAAATATGATTGTTCTCATATCAAAACTGGTTAAAGTATATCCAGATATGCAATATTGGGTTCAGAAATTTATAAAGGATCATTTAAAGAATTAAGATAATTTGATTATCTTCAAGTCCTATCCAGGGATTTACATGTTATTTTAACCATGAATCAACGGTTTGTTCCCGTATGCGATGACAATATCATCAGAAACAATTTTGACAATTTTGTGATTAAAATAGTCTCGGGTACGATGTGAGTCCTTTTTGATCTCATCGGGGGGAAACTTCGCATACCACCAGGAAGCTGAGATTGCTGCAAAAAAGTCATAGGCAGCCAATCCGTTTTCAAACTCATTCCTCCAAATGACACGCTTACTTTGAATATTTTCTAATTTTGCATTTTGACATAGTTTCCGAATGTATTCTTCATTTCTTGGCCACCATTCCAGTCGATATCCCAGAATATAGCGTTTCTTAATGCAACGAAAACTAGCATCGATAGCCTCCCAATAGTGTTCCGGTCCGTGTGCGCCAACACACACGATTCCGCCTGGCTTTACCACTCTTACCATATCATCCAAAGCTAATTGTTGGTTGGGAAGCGTACCAAATGTCATTCCTGATATCACAGCATCAAATGAATTATCCCGATATGGCAAGCATTCCGCATCCAACTGGCAAAAGGTATATTTTTTATTTGCGATTACTTTTTTTTCCTTCGCCATCTTAAGCATATATGCAGCAATATCACCACAAACTGCTCCTGTAGCTCCGTTTTCTAAAGCTACATTTGCGAGAGCTCCGGTACCACAGCCAACATCCAAAATGTGCATGTTTTTAAAAGAGATTCCTTCCAATTGTATGCGGGCC
>Ga0351890_10280_pt1 | contig 14214 bp, 10 predicted proteins | sample TotcelFGM3001M15_FD_206743 | JGI IMG/M metagenome (GOLD analysis project Ga0351890, IMG submission 206743) | Enriched cells from coal bed in the Powder River Basin, Montana, United States - Total cells FGM rep3 HSBNCT.FGM.300.1.M15 ...
GAGGGGCCGGCAAGACCACCACCGTTACCAATTTAGCGGTGGCCCGGAAAATACCGGTGTCCCTCCTGGATTGCGGCGTCAAGGGCTACCCCTTCATGGGGTACCTGCCCGCTAGGTGCGCTTTTATTCAGACTCAGGTTGAAGGGAAGACCATATTGGAGTATGATAGCAATAATCAGATAAAACAGGTGTTTGCCGGACTTTGGAAAAAACTGCGCCCGGAAATCCACCGGCTGAATCCGCCGGAGTCGTCAAAAGCGGCCGTCAGGGCCGCCCAGCCCTGAGTCACGCCCCCGCGCCATCCATCCTCCCGCCCCAGACTGCGACTATCCTGGACAGCATTGTTGACGGGGTCTTCACCGTTGACCTCGACTGGCGCATCACCTTCTTCAACCGGGCCGCCGAGGAGATCACCGGCATTCCGGCCGCCGAGGCCTTGGGCCGCCCCTGCTGCGAAGTCTTCCGGGCCAATGTCTGTGAAACCGCCTGCGTTTTGAAGCATACCCTGGAAACCGGCAAACAGGTGGTCTGTCAGCCCATCGCCATCTTCCAAGCCAGTGGTAAAGAAATCCCCATCACCGTCAGCACCGCTCTTCTCAAAGACGAGCAGGGGGAAATCATCGGCGGGGTGGAGACCTTTCGGGACCTGAGTCTGGTGGAGGACCTGCGCCGGGAAATTAACCGGCAGTACCGGCTGGGTGACATCATTTCCAAGTCACCCCTGATGCAAAAAATATTCGCTATCCTGCCGGATATCGCCCGCAGCGACAGCACGGTGCTGATCCAGGGTGAGTCCGGCACCGGCAAGGAACTGGTAGCCCGGGCCTTGCACAACCTGAGCCGCCGGGGCCGCGGTCCTTTTGTGGCCGTTAATTGCGGGGCGCTGCCCGACACCTTGCTGGAATCGGAGCTCTTCGGCCATACCGCCGGCGCCTTTACGGACGCCAAACGGGATCGCCAGGGCCGCTTCGCCATGGCCGAAGGCGGCACCCTGTTCCTGGACGAATTCGGCGATGTGTCCCCAGCGCTCCAGGTGCGGCTGCTCCGGGTCCTGGAAGAGCGCATTTACCTGCCCCTGGGGTCTTCCAGGAGCGTCAAGACCGATGTGCGCATCATCGCCGCCACCCACAAGGACCTGGCCCAACTGGTGGAAGACGGCGCCTTCCGCACGGACCTCTATTACCGCATCAACGTGGTGAAGCTCACGTTGCCCCGCCTGGCCGAGCGCAAGGAGGACATCCCGCTGTTGGCCGACCATTTCATTGCACGGTTTAACAAGCTGCAGGACAAAAAAATCCTGGGTCTGAGTTATGAGACTCTGGCCGTATTCATGCGGCACGACTGGCCCGGCAACATCCGGGAGTTGGAAAACGCCATCGAACATGCCTTTATCCTCTGCCCCCAGGGCCTGATCCAGCCTGAGCATCTGCCCGAGCACCTGCGCCGCACGAGCCAGGCTATGGCCCTCCCCGAAGGCTTGAGCCTGAAGGAGCAGGAAAAGCGCTGCTTACGAGAGGCCCTGGAGCGCCACCACTGGCGGCGCATGGCCACGGCCCGGGAACTGGGCATCGATAAAAACACCCTGCGCCGCAAAATCAAACGTTTCGGCCTGACGCCGCCGGTAACCAGCCAAAAGATTCGCTAATCCTGCCGCAAAATTTCCTCGGTCCCTTCATTGAACCCCAATGGGAACAATATGATGTCTTATGGCGACAAATTTAGGTTCAATTTGTTCCCATTGGCAACCGTGACCTCCGGCTGATCAAAGGATCATGACCGCCACCAGCCGCTGGGAGCCGGTTTGGCTCTCCTGGCACGCTAATTGATTAAAAGACTACTGAGCTATCGAGAACCAAGAAGTTTTAATTATGAACATCGGGATGGATTTAGCCATCCTTAAAAACTTTCCCCGACGGCGGCAGGGCCAGGGTTTATCCTTTTTAGGCAAAAATCCTCCTCCCCCTCTCCCTTCCGCCAAGGGGAAAGCAGGTTGAGACCTCTGCGAAAGTCTCATGTAGGATAGCCGCCCTCGGCTGTCCATACAATATTTAGGCGTAGGCGAGGGCGCCTACGCTACATTTTGATTCGAAGGGAAAGAGTCAGAGGCTTTCGCAGAGGTCTCAGGGTTGTTTGGGATAGTGGCTGTGGGCGGCAATTGACCCCTGACGGTGCAGTGATTATCCGCCGCGGACAAAACCAGTGGCGAGGAGAAATGATGAAGATTGTGGTAAGCGCTAAAGAACCCGATCTGGAGGCCCAGGTGGACCCTCGTTTCGGGCGGTCAGCTTATTTTCTCCTGGTGAATCCGGAATCCATGGAATACGAAGTGCTGGCGAACGGACAAAACGTTCAGGCCGCACAGGGGGCCGGCATCCAGGCCGCCGCCATGGTAGCCGGCCAGCGGCCGAGGGCCTTGCTGACGGGAAACTGCGGCCCTAAAGCCTATCATACCTTGCTGGCTGCCGGTATTCCCGTATTCCTGGGGGTGGCGGGTCCGGTGCGGGAGGCGGTAAAGGAATTTTGGGCGGGAAAATTGACCCCGGCCCGGGGCCCCAACGTCACCGGTCATTGGTAAATAATTCGGGAGGGCGGTTCAGCATCTGCCCTTCAAAGCAGTCAAGTGCGGATTTATCCCCAAAGGGGAAATTAGGGAGGGCAGAAACCATGCAGCGGTCTTCTTTCTACGTCGGCTTAATGGTGGGCATGGCGATTATGGGAACGGTCCTGCTATTCTTGACTTTTTCCATGGGGGGCCGAATTTCCCCATAAACCACGAAGCTTTCTTGGCAGCCTCTCATCCAGATTGACCAGGCTTAGGCCGGTGGTGGTTCGAACCCGGAGCCACAAAAGAAAGTTGCGTCAAGTTATCTATGCCGGAGAGCGCCGGGGTGAATTGCGGCGTTCGGTCTCAGGCCGGCCAGGGTGTGAAGCCGGAGCGTAACTACAAGAAAATTTGGATCGCGTTGCGGGCGCATCCTTATTCTGCGCTCGAATGATAAACCCCGGCGGCTGGGAGCGCACCGGGGCAGCAGGGGTGAATTTTAGGTGTTTCTTGATAACTATCGAAATGTTGCCTCAAAATCAAGCGGATACACCTGAGCCGGTACCGGTCAGGTCGCCTTGTTAAAGTTTCTGGAGGCCTCCAGAGTTTTTGCGCAATCTTTCCACCTTATTTAATGCTTCCATAATTCTCTTGATCTGTACCTTAGCTTCGTGGTCAAAGTCCTGGGTATTCTCGTTGGGGCTTTTTTCTTCAAAGTCGGGTAAGATGGCCCTACTGGCGTTTGTCGCCTCAGGGAAGGTACTTCCCGCCAGGAGGCTTGGCGCGCGGGGTTCTTGGACTTGCGAGAATTGGCCCCTTTCCTGAAACATGGCGGTGGGGGGCGTCCGCAAAGCCTCCGCTTCCCGGCAAAAGATCAAAACCTGGTCCTTGCCCTGATGCTCAAGTTTGGACCCCATGACCTCCAGGTCCAAGACACTGCCATCTTTTTTGCGGGCTTGCCATGCCATCTTGGCGGCCCCATCTTCCTGGGCAATCCTCTGAAGCTGGCCGCTAATCTCCTGGGAGTCCTGGTTTAAGAGTTTTCCCAGGTTTAAGGTGCGCAGTTCTTGCTGAGAAAAGCCCAAACAGGAGGCCAGAGAACGATTGGCTTCCATGATCTGCAAGGTTTCCGGATCGATGACGCCGATGGCCTCCGGCGAGGCGTCGAACATAGCCTGGAACCGGCCGGCGGAGGCCATGGCATGTTCCTTGAAATAAAAGTTGCTGCCCAGGATGACCAGGGCCAGGATTGCCAGGAGAGCGGCCACCGCAATGCCGGTCAGGCGGTACGCTCCCACCATTTCAACGGAGCGGAAAAAGAAGACCGACCAGCCGGCATGGATGGTGCCGGCAAAAGAGGCCAAATAATTCCGCCCCTGATAATTAACTTTACTGCCATCTCCGATTTTCTCCGTGAAGATAGCGGGAAACTCGTCCTTGCCATACTGCTCTTTTAGATTGGCCCGGTCCTTCTCGTCTACCGGCCAAAGGCTCTTAAGAATCATATCCGGCTGGCTGGCTAAAAACACCACCCCCCGGGGATCCGCCAGGCATATCAGCGAATTACCCTTCTGGCCCGCGGTTTGCAGCTCTTGGGTAACGTTCTTCAGGGAAACTTTAACCACTGCAACTCCCATGTTCCCCTTGCCCTTCACCGGGCGGCTGACGTAATACCCCGGCTCCTTGGAAGTGACTCCGACGGCAAAATACCGGCCGGTAATGCCGTTGATGGCCTGTTTGAAATAAGGACGGAAGCCATAGCTCTTGCCCACAAAACTGTCCGGGGCGTTTCGATTCGAGGAGGCTACGGTCTTGCCGTTTTTATCCATGATATAGCATACCGAACTGTCCAGGGTGCTACGGTAGCGGTCCAATAGGGCATCGATCCTTTCCTGGTTATCCTCACTTTGGTATCGTAACGAGGCGGGCAGCCAGTTCGTCTCGGCCAGTGCGGTGACGCCGTCTTCCATGCGCTTGAACTCGGTATTGAGCCGGCTAACCACAATGGTGGCATACTCATGAGCCTCGCCCCTGACCTTTTCCTGGTTTTTTTGGGCCCATTCCCCCAAATATAGGGTCAAGATGCTTCCCAACCCCAGAATAACCGAGAGAGTGGCCAGCATGGCAAACATGGAACGGGAGCGTTGCCGGGCTGCCTGACTCTCCGCCCCCTTTTGCCGCCATGGCAGGAAACCATAGATGCCGGCAGCCATCCCGAAGGCCAGCAAAGCCTGGAAGAATTCCAAAGGCACGCCGGTGAGCCGCTGGAAAAACTCTTGATTGAGAACGGACCCCGGGGAGGCCAGGGAAAGAGGGGGGAAAAGGACTATCGTCAAGGAAAAGAGGCTGAGACTGATACCAGCCGTGAGACTGCCACCCCGTTCCCGGGAGGGAAGCCGTTGCCCGGCCAGGAACAGGGCTGCCGAGGCCCACAGTCCCCCAGCCAGCCCCAAGGTGTAACGGCTGGCCTGTTCGATGCCGCTCCAGCCTTTCAGACCGCCCAAGCCGGTGAGCATCACCAGCAAGGCGAGGAGCCAAAGCCCGGAATCCCGGTTCAGGACCCGGGCTATCCCGGAGCGTCCGAATTCCGCCAAGCATATCCATGAACCTATTTGTAAGAGGCTGCAAACGGTTTTTAACGAGGAAGCCTCCCCAAGGCTCAGGGTAACCAGAGATAGCCAGGCAGCCAGTCCCTGCAGCAGGGCGAACAACCCGAACCAACGCCAGGGGAGGCGTTGGGAAGGATATCCCCGAAAAAGGCAGCAGACCGCCACTACCAAGATAAATGCCAGCCCTTTAAAGAAAAAGATGTAATCTAATTGGCCCTGGAACAAGTCTTGTAAATTATTGCCCGACATAGTTACATCTCCTTTGTATGGCACGTTGACATTAAAATAATTTCATCAATAATATGCAACACCATAGCCTGTCTTGATCATATATTCTTCGATAGCCATTTATTTTAAATCCAATAAATTCGGATTTGCCGATAAAAATTTCTCCAAGGCCCGGCGCAATTCGTCTAAATCGTCCCCGTTTTGCTGATGGGTAAGGCTTGGGGAAACGATGGACCCGGGTTCAGCCGCCGAGGCTACATGTTGCCGCTCCAGTTCGTCGACCTGCTGCTCCAGGTGCGAGGCCAGGGTCGCCAAAAAATTCAATTCATTCCCCAAGTCTTCCGGCGATGAGGGTGTATCTGTCCTCTCCCCGGGACCAGGCGTATGGATTTCTGTACCCGGCGTCGAAGCGGCCTGGGGGGGGCCACCCAGGAAGGGTTCACCGCCGGATGAGCAGCTCTCTGCATGTAAGGCCCCAGCCGGTAAACGTTTCTGAATCTCTGCGGCCCAATGAGAAAGTTTATGGAGCCCTTCAGGATCATGCCGCATCTGGCCCAGGGGGGCATGCCAAAGCAGGCCCTGAAGCATTCTGGGGTCTCGGAAACCGGCCTGCAGAGCCTCATCAAGGATGGCTCGATAATAGAGTTCACTGGCCGCCACAGAGGCCAGCAAGGCTTGCAGCAACTTGCTGGAGTGGCAGATGGAGGGATAAATCTCTTCCCAAGGGGGCAAATCCCGCTCGGATAGGGGACTCTCCCTGGAAATATACCCACCCTCCTCCAGCAGGAGTAATAATCCTGGGGCAGGATGACCGGGTGGGTGTTCCCAGGGGTGCTGGACCCAGCCCCAGGCTTCCTGACTGGATGGGTCCCCGGAAGGCGGAACCGGTACTACTCTCCCGGGCCCCAAGACTGACAGGGGGGCATCGTCATCGCCGTTGCCATGACCTGGAGAAAAACACCAGGGCTGGGGCAACACCAAGAAATGGTTTTCCCAGGTATCCCCCGCCCGAGCGATGCAGGGAGACCGCCAATCTCCGAGACTATCCAGAAATTCTTTGCCAAATACAGGATTCACCATGAGTACGAAGAGCCGCGACTCTGGTTCGAGACGGATGGCCAAAGCTACCTTGGTTTTTTTCAAGGCTAAATCCATCAATATATTTAACCAGGCCGGTTGAGGATGATCGAAGTTTACCTGCAGGCAGTTCCCGGTATGCGCGTCCAAAGCCACCGGCGACCAGCCCAACTTCTTGTAAATAATGGCATATTGGGCCAGAGCGGTAACGTCTGATAGGCCCTTACGGGCCTGGATAATATGGTTCAGCTCCTGGGACCCCATCTTGACGCTGGGTTGAAATGGGATCTCTTGCTCGGGCAGGTCCATGGGCGGTTCTGCTGAGTTGCTCCGGATGACAGCACCTATAGATTTAATTCGCTTCACGTGTGGTCAACAGCCTCGCTCTCACCGGAATCCTTATTCTCAGACTACATCCCGGAGCTGGAGGGCCTTAATACTTGCCTCCGTGATCTGCCCCAAGTACTTATAAATTTATTAGTGGACCGCTCTTTAATTTCTTATCATGATTGCGGTTCGGTTTTCGGGAAGAACTCTAATGCCTTCCTTTCTTAATAATTTTTCACTATTTAAATACCCCAACTGGATAGTTTTCAATCAGGGAAAACCTGACTTTAGCTAGAAAAAAACCTTAATCTTCGAGATAGACCCTAAAGCTGGCTGGTGGAAAGTGTAAAGATGGACATTTTCGGGCTGATCATAAGTTAGGCCAGACGGGAAGGTGTCAACACACCGGCAAGGGATCACTCCTCCATCGTTAAGGCTCAATAACCTCATAAGAGGCTTTTCCCGTTCTTTGCGGTATGATAAAAATGTCGAAGGCGTCATATCAAGATGCGCTCATAAAAGTTAAGAAAGGCTTCTATCCTGTAGGGGCGCACCTGTGTGTGCGCCCTTAGCCCAGGGCGGACACATAGGTCCGCCCCTACAAGAAATAAATTACCTGTTTGAGCGCAAATTGGTATCAGACGAGGCCAGCGCAAGACCGCGGGATTGATACTTCTCGAAATTATGAGGGAACAACATGGGAGAGGAACTAAAGAAGGAGGCTTTCAGAAGCCAGCTGAAGGCGTTATGCCCTATTGTGGACAATCTACGGCTCATGCTGGGGGCGGCCCAGCACGCCTTTAACATAGAGAACCGCCAGTTCATCTGATCCAGCTTGTAAACCAGAACCTGCATCTTGAAGCCTGGCCTTCCAACCCAGAAGCGTTAGCAACTCTACCAAGCCTTTATCGGGAAGTGGTGAGCACTTCCCTCTGCCGAAGCCTGCTGCCAACACAGTAGCTTATTGATATTTCTATAATATCAGCAATAAATGCCAACAGCGGTCCGGGGCCTCTTTTATAATCGACAGGCCGGGCTTAGCTATTTATAATGACCTATGTCCACGATATCTTCTGCCCGGTTTTTCCCTGTGTATGTCGTTCTGGCCGCGGCGGTTGTCCTGGGCGGTCTGGCCGGGTGTGTCACGGCGCCGCCGCCGCTCTTGCCGCGGGTTATTGTCGAGCCGCCGCCCCCGCCGCCTCCGCCGCCGGAGGAACCCCTCGAGATCGACGCCCGGCGCTTTGCCCCCGTGAGTCAAGGGGCCAAGCAGGAGGTCGCCGCCGGGCACGTCCCCGGGGCTGTGATCCTGGTGGGCCATCGCGGCAAGACCGTGTACCGTATGGCCTTCGGCAATCGCGCCCTTGAGCCCCGCGCCTTGCCCATGAAGGTGGACACCATCTTCGACCTCGCCTCCTTGACCAAGGTGGTGGCCACCACCACCGCAGTTATGGTGCTGGTGGACCGGGGCCAAATTAACCTCGACAAACCCGCCGCCGCCTATTGGCCGGCCTTTGCCGCCAACGGCAAGGGGGGAATCACCGTCAGGCAGCTGATGACCCACACGTCCGGGCTGCGCGCCGGGGTGGCGTCCCGGCCCCATTGGTCGGATTATGACGGGGCCATGGAGGCCATCGCCCAGGATCACCCGGTCAAGACTCCGGGGACGCAGTTCAATTACAGCGACGTCAATTTCATCGCCCTGGGCGAGATCGTGCGCCGGGTCTCGCACATGCCGCTGAACGTCTTCTGCAAACGCGAGGTCTTCGAGCCCCTGGGCATGAAAGACACGTCGTTCCTGCCGTCACCGGCCCTGAAATCCCGCCTCGCGCCCACGGACTACCAGGGGAAAGGGCTGCGCTGGGGCGTAGTGTCCGATCCCACCTCCTATCGCATGGGCGGGGTGGCGGGTCATGCCGGAGTTTTTGCCACGGCCGGCGACCTGGCCCTCCTGGCCCAGATGCTGGTTAACGGCGGCGAGGTCGATGGCAAGCGTATCCTCAGCCCTGCTGCCGTCGCCGCCATGACCAAGGCCCAGCGCCTGCCGGGGATCTCGACGCAGCGCGGCCTCGGCTGGGACATCCGGTCGCCCTACAGCCGGGTGTTCAATACCGCCTTCCCGGCAGGCTCTTTCGGCCACACCGGCTATACCGGCACCGCCATGTGGATCGATCCCGCCTCTAAGACGTACATGATCATTCTTACCTCCCGCCTCCATCCCAACGGCAAAGGCAATGTCAAACCCTTGCGGGCCAAGACCGCCGCGGGCGTAGCCGCCGCGGTGCCCATGGGGCCGCCGGCGCTGGCCGCCTGGAGCGACGCCGATCTCGAGCCTGAGATGACGGGGTTCGGCGCCAGCGACACGCCTGACCGGGTCCGCCCGGGGATCGAGGTCCTGGCTGCGTCCGGTTTCGCTCCCCTGGCCGGCAAACGGATCGGGGTGATCACCAATCACACCGGCATCGATGCCTCGGGCCGCTCGACCCTCCAATTATTGCTCAAGGCCCCCGGGGTCAAGGTGGGGGCCATCTTCAGCCCGGAGCACGGCTTGTCCGGCCAGTTCGACGAGAAGGTGGCCTCCGGGACGGACCCGGCCACCGGCCTGCACGTCTATAGCCTTTACGGCAAGGTCACCCGGCCCACCGCCGCGATGCTCCGGGGGCTGGACGCCCTGGTCTATGACATTCAGGACGTGGGGGCCCGCTTCTACACCTATATTACCACCATGGCCTATGCCATGGAGGCCGCAGCCGGCGCCGGCCTCGACTTCTATGTGCTGGACCGCCCCGACCCCATCACCGCCTCTGTAGTGCAGGGACCGGTGCTGGACCCCGATTTGAAGTCGTATATCGGTTATTTTCCGCTGCCGTTGCGCTACGGCATGACGGTGGGGGAACTGGCCCATCTCTTTAATAAAGAGCGGGCCATCGGGGCCAAATTGCACGTGGTGCCGATGCAGGGGTACCGGCGGAACGCCTGGTTCGACCAGACCGGTTTGCGTTGGGTCAATCCGTCGCCGAACCTCCGGTCGCTGACCCAGGCGATCCTCTATCCCGGGGTGGGCATGATCGAGTCCGCCAACGTCAGCGTCGGCCGGGGCACCGCCACGCCCTTCGAACTCATCGGCGCCCCCTGGATTGACGGCGGCCGGCTGGCCAGCTATTTGAGCGGACGGCGCCTCCCCGGGGTGGTGTTCGAGGCCATAACCTTCACCCCCGCGGCCAGCCCTTACGCCCATCACCGGTGCGGCGGCGTCCGGTTTAAGGTGACGGACCGGAACACCCTGGATGTGGCGGCCCTGGGGGTCGAGCTGGCGGCGGCGCTTTACCGGCTTTATCCCGGCAAGTTCCTGATCGACAAGACGGTGGGCATGGTGGGATCCCGCCAGGTTATCCGGGCCATCAAGGACGGCGATGATCCGCGAGCCATAGATCGCCGGTGGCAGAGCCGCCTGGAGGCCTTCAACCGGCTGCGGGCTAAGTATCTGCTTTACTGAGGCCAAATCACAATCATGAGGTAATTTTCGGTAGCGGCAGGTTTCAGCCCGGGCCTGCACAGGTTGAAAACCGATGCCACCATTTGAATGCAAATTTGTATGAAAGTGTAGGGTAGGCGCCCTCGCCTGCCCATGGACAGCCGGGGGCGGCTGTCCTACATTTAACCGGAGAGGGCGACGGTGCTAAATTTTCATGCTCCGTTGTGTCCGTGAGGAAATGATCGTTTGTATGAAACTATCGCAGTGGGGCGGGTGTCCCCGCAGTGGGGCGGGCGTCCCCGCCCGCCATCCTCTTTGGCGGCCAGGGACGGCCCCCCCACCAACACCAGCCATTTTTTATCTTTTGTGGTGTCCGTGAGGAACCGGTTGGCAGGGCGCCTCACAGGCGCCGCTTGATGGTGCGTAGGAAGCACCCTGCATTTCTGCCGGCATGGTTCCGCAGAGAGCTTTTGCATTGATTGGGGCAGGTGGATTGATCTAAGCCTGCACAGGCGAGACGCCCGTGCCACCGGGCGGCCGGCGACGTGGTTATAGGTAATGCATAATCGGGCCAGGAACCCGAGAGCCATGGCAGAGCCCATTTATTCCCGCGAAAACCTTACCAATCTGGTCCAGCTCTCATCCTTGATCAACTCGTCCCTGGAAACCCAGGAGGCCTTGAACAATGCCCTGATGAGTGTGGAGCAGTCGTTGAACGCCGAGGTGAGCTCCATCTTTGAAGTGGACCAGGGCAAAGGGGAACTCTTTATCCGCCTGGCCCGGGGACCCGGTTCCGACAAGATCAAGGCCCTGCGGCTGAAAATTGGGGATGGCATCGCCGGGTGGGTGGCCCAGACGGAAAAGCCTTTGATCTGTTCCGACCCCTACGCCGACCCCCGGTTCTCCCGGCATTTTGATGACGAGTCCGGTTTCCGCACCCGCTCCATCCTCTGTGTCCCCCTGAGATCCCGGGACCGGCTGGTGGGGGTGGTGGAGGTGATCAACAAGTTAGACGCCCAGGGTTTTACGGAGGAAGACCTGGAAATTCTCACCATGCTGGGGAACATGATCGGCCCCGCCCTGGAAAATGCCCAGCTTTACAGCCGGCTGAAAGAAAAGCTCTCCCTCACCCGGGAAGAGTTGAAGGTGGTGGAAGACAAGCTGCTGCAAACCGAGCGTCTGGCGGCCCTGGGAAAACTCTCCCGAGGGGTGGCCCACGAGGTGCGGAATCCGGTCTTGATTATCGGGGGTTTTACCCGCCGCCTCCAGAAGCGTCTGCCCGCCGATGATCCGGCCCAGGAGATGATCGCTCCCATCCTCCACGAACTGCACCGGCTGGAGCAGATGGTGGCCGAGATCGAAGCCTTCACGGTCCTGCTGGAGCCGGACATCAAGCCCCGGGACCTGGCCCGGGTGGTGGACCAGGTCCTGGCGGCCAACGCCGGGGCCTTGGCCCAGCGGCAGATTGTCTTAGAGCGCCGCATCCCCCCGGATCTGCCCCGGATTCCACTGGACGAACACCTCATGGGCCAAGCCCTGGGTCACCTCATCGACAACGCCATGGAGGCCATGCCCAACGGCGGCCGGCTGGGGCTGGAAGTGACGCCGGAGCCCAAGGGGGTGCGCCTGGCCCTGAGGGACACCGGGGCCGGCATTCCGCCCGAGGACCTGCCCTATCTCTTCGACCCCTTTTTCTCCTCCAAACCCGACGGCACCGGTATGGGCCTGACCAAAGTCCACCAGGTCATCAGTGATCATCGGGGGGAAATCCAGATCAAATCCGTTCCCGGGCAAGGCACCGAAGTGAATATCTGGCTGCCCCGGTGGCTGGTCAGATAAATCCGCGAAGATAGGGTGGACTACAGCCGCAGGCCCCGGTGCGCCGGGATCTTGTCCAGGAGCTCAAAATCCGTCCGGACCGAGGCCACCGGTTCCCCGACCTGAATAATTTCCGCCGCATGGACCGGCCCCAGGCGGCGGCCGGCTTCCGCCAGGTAGCGCACCCGGTGGGGATCGACCCCCATGATGCGGGCGCAGGTGGCATCCACCGCGGGCAGATTGCGCCCCATCACCAGGACGCCGGCCGGCTTCGGAGTTCCCATAATCGGGCCGTCGCCTTCCATGCCGACAATGCCGTCCACAATGGCGAAATGCGGCTTGAGGGCCGAGACAATATCCAGGATCGCTTCATCAATACCCGCATAATGGAGGACATTTTTGGGCCAGCCGTAGTAAATTCCCGGCATGACGCCAAAAAAATTTTTCATGGACAGGGTGACCCCGGCCCAATGGTGGGTCTTGAGTTTGGCCAGGGAAACCACCCAATCCACCTGCCGCACGGTCTCGGGAAACGTCAGCCTGGTCAGGGACGAATAGCGGCCGGTATTCCCGGTGAAATAACCCTGGTCATAGTTCAAATCAATAAACGGAATCCGGTCCTGCCACAGCATTCCGGCCAGGCCGGATTCTTCCAGCAACAGTAAGGTATCACGGCAATGCCCCGGCCCTTCGGCAACAATGACGTGCCCCGCCCCGAGCCTGAGAAAAGCCTGGGCGGCGCCATAGACCACCGCGGGATGAGTATTGATGTGGATGGCGCCGGGATCGGTCTCCACCAGGTTTGGCTTCAATAAAATTCGCTTGCCCCTGATTTCCTCGGGAGAAACTCCCAACTCCTTGAAGCCGGCGAGGATTACCCCGGCAATATCGGCGCCATAATTCGGCACCTTGGCAATAAAAGCCGGTTCCCGCCATTGCCGCCGGAATATCTTCGGCCACAGGTACAGCCCGGCCGCGGCCAAAGCCACCCCTCCCAGACCGGCGAATAAGAAGCCGCGCCTGGTAAATCCTTTGGGGTTCAGGGTCCCAGGCCCATGCCGGTCCTCGTTCATGACTTCCCCGGGTCTGAGAAAATCTCTTCAAGCCCGCCGGGCGATTTTAAGGCCACCAGGAGCAGGGAGAGGGAAGCGGTGTCATAACCGCCATACCTGTCCTGGTTCTTCAGGCAGGCATCGATCAGGTTTGGGGACGACTCCGGGCGGGCTCGCCAGGCGCCGAGTCCTAAAAGACTCCACCCCAATGAACGCGGGGTGGGTAAGCTGACCACCCTGGAGTGCAAATAGGTGAGGCTGCGTTGGATGGTTGCCTGCGAGGTTTGGTCTTTGAGCGCATTAAGAACCAGCCCCGTGCTCAGGGGCATGGGCCGCAATTCCTGCTCAAAGACCATCGCATTCCCATAGTTCCAGCCGCCGTGGGGCAATTGCCGGTCCAGGAGCAGACGGGTAGCTTCCTGGACCCGTTGATGGCCGCCATACCCGGCAATTTTGAGGGCCAGCATCGCCAGGGCCGTGGGTTCGGCCCATGAGTGCGTACCGGCGATCCAGGGCCAACCCTTAATATCGGTATCGTGAGCTGAGGGAGCGTCTGCGGTTCGGGGCCAATGCCTACCGCTGCTGGCAATCAGGAAATCCGCCGCCCGAGCCTGATTTTCCCGGTGCCCGGGGGACTGGTGCCAGGCCAAGACCGCCAGGGAGGTGGGCCAGGCCGCCTCGGGGTGATCCGGAGATATGCACACCCTGCCATCGGGTAACTGGTCTGCCGCCAGACGGGAACGGGCCCGGGCGAGCAGGTCGCGGCTGGCAGGGTCGCCCGCCAGGGCCAATATCCCCCAACCGGTTGCATCCGCCCGGTACCGGCCGCGGGGCTGCGGTGAGAACCCGCCATCCGGCAGAACCCGGTCTTTCAATTGATTAACCAAAAAAGAAACTAGATCTTCCGCCATAAAATCACAAAGGAGCCGCTACTCTGGTTGGTTTTCCGAAGCATCGTTCTCAACAATCGCTTATGCCTGATGAAGCTATCATCGGCCTAAAATGATTTAGCAACAATTTTTCATGACGTCAAACATTATTGTAGTCAGCTTATTTGCAGCCGTTTCCGGGAAGACTTTTGTATAAGAG
>Ga0351890_10272_pt2 | contig 14034 bp, 3 predicted proteins | sample TotcelFGM3001M15_FD_206743 | JGI IMG/M metagenome (GOLD analysis project Ga0351890, IMG submission 206743) | Enriched cells from coal bed in the Powder River Basin, Montana, United States - Total cells FGM rep3 HSBNCT.FGM.300.1.M15 ...
ATGCAGGAGGTCGGTCCCAGGGAAACCTCGTATTGCAGGAGCTTTTTCCTGCCGAACCTGCTCGACGGGACGATGGCGGTCAAGGGCCTCCAGTTCGTAAAAACGGGGGAGAACGGGTGTAAGGTAAAAAAAGGCAGGCGTGTCTATGGGTCAGTGCCATCGCTCAATGACATGCGGGTCTACCGCCAGGGGACGACCGAGTATGTCGTGCTCGATATCAAGGACGGCCATCCGGTCGTGCTGGAAATTAATATCCTGGCGCAGGAGGCGTCGATCGTGCAGTATGCCGGCGCGGAGCCTTTTATGCTGTTTCCGCCGCGGGACATTGAGATAAAAAAACCCAAGGTGAGCACCTCGGGCATCAGTATCCGGCGGATGGCGCCGGAACAGCCGGTCTACCTCATCGCGGACGGGACGCTTAACCGCAGCGGCGAGTTCACCGTCACCAAAGTGTACGACGCGTCAAACATTCCCCGGAAAATACCCTCGCTGATGACGGAAGACGCGGCGCGGCTTGTCAGGGAAGCGCTTGCCCGCGCGCTCCAGCTGTATCCGCGGCCGGCAGACATCGCCCTGCGCTTCGTATGCGGCAACGACCGCTCATCCGCGTCGGTGATGCACATGATCGGGAATAATCTGATCGTCGTCGATGTCGAGGACCTGGGGAACAGAGACCTGCTTTTCATGGACATTGAAGAAGAGCTCCTGCATCTTGCTATGTCGGACATGCCGCCCGCCCTGCGACCGCCGCTCGCGATGGAAGAGGTCATGACCGCCCTCCTGAAGGTGTACCGTTTCAGGACGCTGTCTCCCGACCAGCAGAAAGGCGTGCTGGAACTCCTGCAAAGCCAGGAAAACGACCTGGACGACCAGGGCTTTTACCGGCTCCTGTCTCTGCCGGCCGCGCTCTCACTGAACGGACTGCTCGAAGAGATCGTCAGGTATATCGGCAGGCCGGGGGTTTACCCCGATGATGTCACGGCCTATCTTTTCGGCAGATCGGTCGATGACGTGATAGACGAGCTGTACGGAAGGGCCGCCGGAAAAGACGGGAGGAAAACGAACTCGTTCCAGACGATCTTTGAAATGTTCCCGAAAGAGGTCGTTTCCCCGGCGGTTGTCGCCGCGAAGTCGCTCCCGATCGAAGAGCTGTTCAACCGCCTGTACCGCACGGACCACGAGAGGCTTTTGAGCCATATCTTCTCAAACCCGCCGGAATTTCTCGGGATCACGGCTCCTCTGGACAAGTACCGCGCTCTGCAGGCGGAGTTTCGCGAATTCCTCTTAAAGCTTGACCCGAAAGTGCGGATAAAAGAGACGCTCGCCCTCATGGTCGTCTGTGAACGGCTGACCGGCGCGGCCGACCGGGAGCGCTTTGCCCGGGCCTGCCGCAGTGCCGGCACGGTTTCGCTGGGGTATGAAATATTCAAAAGCGGCGCGGCCGTTCCGGGACCGGCGGAAAAACGCGACGCGGCGGGAGAGGCGGTGGTCCGGATCGCCGGGAAACTAAAACGGGGCGGGGACATCAGCGATGAGCTGTCCGACCTCCTCAAGATCGTCAGGGGCGGGATCCTGAAGGGCCTGCTCGACAACGAAAAAGTTGAGAAGATCGCGCTATACCTCAAGAGCGAAGGGGATAAATGGTTCGCCACGGCCGGACGGGCCGACCTTATCAACGCGGTACGGTTTTATCAGGCGGTCAGCTCGCTCTGCACGGTCCCGGACCAGAAATACGGCGCGTATGACAGGGCGCAGGCGTTTTTCAACAGGCTGGTCGACCGCGATGGGATCCGCGAACCGGCCGAACTGAAAAAGCTCCGGCCGCGGCTCACGGCCGCGTTCATTGACCGGAGCGGCGTCTATACGGACAGGACGCTGGAAGATATTGTCGAGGACAGCAGTGAAAGCGATCTGGAGTCTCCGGCCGTCGCGCAGAACCTGAAGCTCCTCCTGGGGTATTATGGCCTCGATTTCGCGCAGTTCGCCTTCATGAAGCGGAATTTTCACAAAGCGGCGGCGATATTCGTTTTTGACGGGGCGCGGAGACCTGGACCCAAGAAGCTCTATTTCGGCGAGACGCGCAACGGCCATCTCGATCTTTCCAAGGTGACCCCCCGGAGCTATGACAACTTCTACGACGGCATCATCGAGCCGGGGAGGATCAGCACGAAGAACAGGACGCAGGTGGAAAACGACCCGAAGGTCCGGCGTCTTTTCGAGCTGTTCCTCGAGTTCGAACAGTTCCACGGTTTCCGGTTCGGCGCGCTCTACTACGATTACTACCTCGGCAAACTGGTCAGCGAAGAGCCGTCGTACCGGCGGAAAAAGCCGGTATACGAGGCGGTCGATCTCGCCGGCCGTGTGATCGACGAACGGACGGGATACCAGATCCGGGAACAGGCGCTCAATTACGGCGAGACCGGAAAAGAAAAAGAGATCGAACAGGCGGTCCGCGGCGCCGAGGCGTTTGTCAAGGAGGTGAACGACGCGCGCGAAAGGCGGAAAGACGGGATCGTCCTCGACCGGTTCAGCGTGTTTGAGGCGGATGTCATACCGTTTGGAGCTCTTTCATCGATCGCGGATTTTGCCGCCTGCAAGGATGATCCGCTTGCCTTTGAAAAATTGAGCGAGTATATCAGCAAAAACGCCGGCGGGAAGGGGATGAGCCTGCAGGTGATGAAGGCGCTCGGACTCGATGTCCCCGACGGGTTCACGATCGCCGCGAAAAACTACAAGAAATACAAGGACAGCCTTGCGGCAAAACCCGCATCGGAGGTCAGGGCGCGCGATATCGTCGACTACGAAACCCAGCTCAAGAGTATTTTGTCCGACACTTCGCTGGTTTCGGTGCGCAGCGGCGCCCCGGTTTCTCTGCCCGGACTGCTTGATACGGTCCTCAATGTGGGTTTGACTCCCGGAAATGCGGAAACGTTCCGGAAAGCGAACGGCTTCAGCGAAGAATATGTGCTTGACCTCTACCGTATATTCCTGCGCGGTTTTGCCGCGTCGGTGTTCGGGATGTACGACCAGCAGATCGAGCGTCTGATGGCAACTGCCGAAAAAGACCTGCAGGTGCTCCAGGATGCGGAAGGTAAACCGGTGCCTCTGGGCCGGAGGATCGACGAGTACGCGAAGACCTTTGCCCGCGAGAGCGGACGGAGTGATGCGCTCCCGATATTGCATGACCCTCGCCGGCAGGTTGACGAAGCGGTCAAGGCGGTATTCAGCTCGTGGGATTCGCCGGAGGCGGCGTCCTACCGGAAAGAGCAGGGAATAGCCGATGATATCGGCACTGCCGTCAACGTCCAGCAGATGGTGTTCGGCAAGCCGGGCGTCGCGTTTTCCCGCGACAGGATCACGGGTGAGAACATCGTCACCGGACGGATCGGGAATATTGTCGGCGGCGAAGAATCGGGCGAGGGCATCGAGGCGCTGGAAAAGGGATTGCAGGCGGCGCTCAGAGATCAGGTTAAAATCCTCGAGCGGCTTTTCAGGGACGTTCAGGACGTTGAGTTCGTTGTCGACACGGCGGGGAAGATACATTTTCTCCAGAGCCGCACCGGCAAGAAGACCGCTGCCGCCGCCGCAAAGGTTGCTGCCGACATGGTCCGCGAAGGCATCCTCGATACATATTCCGCCGCTCGGCAGGTGACCGCCGATCAATTGCGCGCTCTGCTCGCGAACCCCGTTATAGACTACGGCTCGCCCGCGGTGCGCGCGCACAACGGCTCGCTCGCTGTCCGGAACGAAAGCGGCGGGATCCTGAAAGGAGACCCGGTCTCTTCGGGGGTCGTCACCGGCGTCCTCGCGTTTTCCGCGGAAAAAGTGAAGGAACTCAAAGAGAAAGGCATCCCGGCCATACTGGTAAAGCGGGATTTCGAACTGACGGACGATTCGATCGAGGCGATACGGCAGGCCGACGGCGTCATCGCCGTGGACGGGAGCGATTCGTCGCACGGCGCACAGATCGCGACCAGTTTTGGAAAACCGGCGATCGTGAATATGCCCGACCTCATTTTTCGCGACGGTGAAATAATCGTGACCGGCATGTCGGAGTACCGGACGAAGGACGGCGCCCGGCTGTCCGGCGAGGCCCTGACGCGGTATGTCATGAAGAGCGGCAGAAAGCTCGGCGACCTCATCAAAGACGGAGCGCTGACCGTTGAACTCAAAAAATTCGTTGAAGGGGACATCATTACGATCGACGGCACGACGGGACAGGTGTACGAGTGCGTCGTTGACGAAAAAGGCGCTATCGTCAAATCGGTCATGACCGTCCCCCCGAAAGATAACGTATATCTCAACGCCCTCCTCGAGCCGGTTGCGGCGGGTGTTCCTGCCGGCGCGTTCGCGGCGCCCCTGCCGGCGCCGGCCGTGCCTGCTGTCGAGACGAAGGCGGCCGTCATGCAGAAATTTCAACGCCTGCTCGCCCGCGTCGGCATTTACGGGAAAGGTGAAGAGCTTGAGGCGGCATTCAAGAGCGGCGTGAAACGCGTCGCAACGGATATCAGTTCCGGCAGTAAGGCGCTGGAGTTCGATTATACCGGCCTGCCCGCGAGCACCCTCCAGCGCTGGTGGCAATACCTCGCGGCGAAGATCGAGACAAGCCTCAAGAATGCCCGTTACGCCTACGACGATGTGTCGCTCGATGATTTTCTTCGTTTTGTCACCGGGTTCAGGGACGATCAGCCCGCGCCGCTTTCCGCCCTGCCGGTGCTCCAGCACGACATCAACACCGAGGCGGTCTACGCCGTCGACAGGGGCGGAAAACTCGTGCTCAGTTCGGAAACGGAAGTGTTCCTGGGGCCCTTTTTGCCGGTTTACGCGGGCATGAAGGATGTCCTCGCCGATTATTTCAGGGGAGAATTATCGTCCGGCGAAATCAGGAAGATCCGGGTGGTGAAGCGCCTGAGGGAAGGCGCCGATGTGAGTATCACGAACGGCGAACTCGTCATCCCGATGGACGTTTTTGGCAACGAGGAGCTCCTGCCCCGCTGGCTCGGTTTTGTCCGCGCGCGAGAGCGCGGAGAGATCGGCGACCCGCAGATCGACCGGCTCATCAGCGAGGACAGGAACACGATCGTGGATTTTAACGCGGCGGCGGACCGTGAGGGCAACCGCAGGCTTGTTCTGGACCCGGCGTTCGAAGCGGGCCTCGGGAAATATGTACCGGTGTACCTCCGGCGGGCGCGGATGATCGAGGACTACTTCAACCGGGTCGGATGGCCGGCCGGCCTCAACACGATACGGATCGAGCGCCTGATCAAATACGGCGCGCATGTCGAAAAGCCGAAAGGCTTGATGGTCTTTCCCCTCGACATCCTGAAATCATCGAAAAAATTCGAGTTCGAGGCCCTTCCCCATGAAAAGCGGCATTTCGAAATACACGAAGACAGGGAGGTGGAGGAGGCCCTTAACGTCGCGCTCGATATCCTGGCCGGCATCATGCCGCTGAAGCGCGCGGACAGCGCGGGCTATGACGTCCTGCTGATGGAGCTGGCGGCTGATGACGCGCGCGCGCGTAACGCGAGCAATGCCTACCTGCCCCGGCTTGACCGTCTTATAGAAAGAAACGCCGGCAAGCCGGAGGGGTTCGAATATCAGTACGAGAAAAAGATGCGGGAACGCCAGCTAAGCGGCGATGTGATGCCGTACCACGTTTTTGTCGAAAGCGTCGTCAGCAAGGCCGAGAAGATGCGCAGGGAAGGCGCGCGCGAGGAAGATATCGAACGCGCTGTCGCGGAAGCGGCGTTCGCCTATATCGTGAAGAACGAGGGGATCTATCCGTATGAAAGCAACATGCTGAGGATCCGCGGTTCCAAAGAGGTATCTGCCAAGGTGTCCGCCCTGCTCAAGAAATACCGGGCTCCCGACTGGTATGAGCAGGACCGGCCGGGCCCCGTTCCGGCCCAGGCCGCCGCGAAAAAGTGGTGGGAAGTGATACCGTGGGCCGATTTTGTCGCGAGGAACATGTCGAAAGCGCTATTTATTACGGTTTTGGCCGTCGGGATGAACCTCGTTTTCGCCGCTCCCGCAAGCGCGTTCGACGGGAAAACGCTTCTGGCCGGCGCCTCGACCGCGGGCGTTGTTTTCCTGAACATCCTCATTTTTTCGATAATCTTTACCGTCATCAGCTCCATATTTCCCGTCAACGGTTTGTTCCTCAACCTTCTGCTCAACCTCGCGTTCCTTTACGGATACAAACGTTACTATGCGTGGAAACAGGAGAAGCCTCCGCCCAGGCAATATGAGCCGCCGCCTCCTGTCCGGGCAGCGCCCAGGGTTGTCAAGCCGGCCGCAAAAGTTATAGAGAAGACAAAAACGACCACGGTCTACAAGATGCCGAAACAGCCCTCTGCCGTGGAAGAAAAAGCTCCGCCGAAAGGGCGGATGGCGAAGATCATCAGCTTCGAAGCGGCCAGGAGAAAACTGCGAGGGGAAGACCAGCCTCCTGCTGGAGAAGCCGCGGGGCAGGCCCCGCCGGCGGAAACGCCGAAGAGCGAAGCCCCCCGGCCGGAAAAGAAACAGCTCGTCTGGAAAATAGGGGAGCTTAATGTCAATCTGGCGGCCTGCACGGTCACGACGCTCGCCATCCTCGCAAAAGCCGACGGCAATCCGTACCAGGAAGCCGCGCGCGCGGAGCTGTTGACGAGGACGCCGAAAAATGACAAGGAGAAGAAGATGATAGACGGGGTGTTTGCGCCGGCAAAGACGGCGGCGGCTCCGCAAAAGAAAGCCCGGCTGGAGACAGGGACCACAGGGACCGACACAGCGCGTACGCCGCGGCTGTGGGAAAGTATCTACCGTTCGATGGCGCGCCTTACGTCCATATTCGGGTTTTTTTGGCCGCTCATGATTGGCATAGGACTGGTCAAGGCTTCGCCGGTGCTGGCGATGATGCCCGCGGCCGTCCCGCAAGGCGCGCAGGCAGTCTCGCAGGATACTCTTATGGCGGAGATCTTCGCCGCGGGGCTCTTCCTGAGCGCTGTTTTGTATGCCGGATTTTCCGCTGTCCGGGCGCTCCGGAAGCGGGCCGAAGCGGACAAGGCGCTCATGTCTATACCGAATGACAACGAGATGTTTAAGACCGACTGGGGCAGTAAGTTGTGGCAGGAGTTCATGAAATCGCCGATGAGCAAACCGCTCAGGGACGTCCTGCAGATGAAGTACGAGAACAGCAAGGTGGTGCTTGCCGCGTTCCGCGCGGAAAAGAGCGCCCGCGGGATCGCATTCGTGCTTGAAGATGAGTTCCGGGACGGAAAAAATGCGGTGTCAGCGCGGAAAATAAAAGAGCTCGGCCTTTCGATGGAGGGGATAGAGGAGTCGGTCGCTGATATTGGAAGGATGATCGAGAAAGAGCCGAACGGCCGTGAGGTGAACAGGATCGTTATTCTCGACAAGGAGAATGTCCTCGCCCATATCAGGAAAGACAGCAATACGATCTATTTTGTCGCATCTATCCTGAACAGCCGCGAGCTCCTCGAGATGCACCTGATACCGCACGAGGTGTACCACACCGTCGTCGAAGGGGAGATTGCCGTTGAAGAGCTTCTGGTGCACGCGCTGACATTTGTCCGCGCCTGCAACACCTTCCGGAAAGGGAAGTCCGATCCCGGATTGAGAAGACGTTTCGATGTCGCAATGAAGAAAGCGGCCGAACTGGAAGCGCAGGTGAACCGGGGAGATAAGCCGACGCAGGTCATGGTGATCGACGACCTCATTAAAACGGTGCAGGAGCTCGAAGCGAAAGAGCGGCGCGAGCTGTCGAGCGAGGAGGTCCTCGAGATGGCACTGCCGCGCACGATCGCGTACATGCGGGACAACAGCGACCTCTTTGAAACGCGAAACATCGCGCAGTACGTGGCGAACCTGACCGACGGGCAGCTGCTCGCCGAAGCGAAAAAGATGTGGGACGCCCAGCGCGGCTCGATGCTGAGGGGACGGCCTTTATTCGCGCACACATTCCCTCTGCTACTCCTTGATTTCAGCGAATACCTGACGGACGCGCCGAATATCCAGTTCATCCTGCGGGGCCTGCTCATCGGCAGTATGCTGGTGACCGGCGGCCTTCTACGGCCCTCCAGGGTCATCGGCGGGGCACCCGCCGGCACGAGGATGTCCTGGGACGCGCTGGTGAGGACGGTCCTGGAAAGATTCGCCGGCCCGGCGGCTAAACAGATACCGGCGCCAGAATTGCTTTTCAGAGACGGCGTCACATACATCCCCGGTCTCTTTATCGGCAAAGATCCCGGAGGCGGGGAGCTTGACCGTTACGCGCGGAGGATCAAATTGATGGCGGCCGTGTATCCCGGGGCGTACCTAAACTTCCTGATCGCCGCGGGGTTGTTGCACCCGGGAGATATCGCAATGCTCAAACTGGACAGCGGCGACGCATCCCGGATGGAGAAGCACGCCGCCGGTGTGTTGGGAAGGCTCAACAAGAAGTACATCGTCGACCGTGCGATCGCCTCTTCGGGATTGAAGAATGTGCCTGAGGTGTACGATCTGTTTACCCGGGAGAAAGCGGCGGCCCTCAAGAAGGCCGATAGCGCCGAACTGCGTCAGGGGCTGGGGGTCCTCGAGCGCCTCCTTCTGGGAGAGGATGTGGTCATGACGGGGCGGGAGACGGCGCTGGCGGTGTTTGCGGCTGTGGCGCTGGGGCTCCTGGGAGCGCTCGCGAAACCGCCCCATACCGCTCTGCTCGCCGAGACTCTCGAGCCGTACCTGATCTATGACGACATGGTGTCGCGCGAAGAAGGTTTTTCCGATTTCAACCCCCGCCCGGACCGGACGGAGGGAGACCTGGACGTTACAGTGCTCCACGTGGAGAGCTTTTACCTGATGCGTTACGATGATACGCTCAAAAAGCAGGTGCCGCTCCTGAAAGATCTCGGCGGCAGGATCCTTCTCGAGGGGCTGATGAAAGGCAGACAGGAGGGGAGCACCCGTAAATTTGTGTGGGTGGCGACGACCGCTGACGGACTGCGTATCCGAAAGCTGGCCGGCCTTCCGGCGGCAGATCACAGCGTCGATCCGTCCGGATTCACCGGCGATCTGTCAAAGCTGGAAACGGACCCCGATACTGCCCGGCGTTTCATCGAATTCGTCGAAGCCGACGTGTCTGCCGCGCTGAGGAAAGGGACAGACGCGGAGAAAGAACTGCGGATCACCGTTGTCACCGAATCAAAATATTATGACTCTATCTGGCGAAAGAGCGTCCGCGTCTTTATTTTTGCGATCCTCATGGGGGATGACGCACTGCCCTCCTCAGCGATAGCCGCCGTATTCGGGCAGGACATACCGGAAGAGCTCAAGGACTGCATTGACGCCGCGGATCCGGCGGCGATGCGTATCCTGCCGAAAACGGTTGTCCGCGATATGAATTATCTCGACGAGCTTGCCCGCCAGAACGCCGAACTTGCCGTAAGTGCTTAAATAGGGCGTGTTCTGTCATCCCTGCGAAAGCAGGGATCCAGGGCTGTATCCTCCTATGAAACATGTCACTCTAGATTCCCGTTTTCACGGGAATGACATTTTATTTCTTGACGAATACAAATGAATACAATAGAATACATATGAAAATAGAAAAGGAGGTGATACACATGTCTAAGACAGTAACGTTGCGGCTTTCCGACGATGATTATAATAAGATTTCAAGCGCGGCAAAGCATGAGCGCCGGCCCATTTCAAACTTTATTACGCATATGATCACCAGGGAATTATTGGAATCGTATTATGCCGATCCTATTGAAATGGCGCAGATAAAGTCCGACGAGAGACTGCAGCAGAAATTAAAGGCCGGCCATAGCGATGCGAAAAAGATGAAAGGGCGCCTCGTTGGATAAATTTAAGATATTTGAGACCAGTCAATATATTGCAGATATCGACCGCGAGCTGAGGCATAAGAAGCGGTATATCGAAAATAAGCTCCATGTGTATATCTATCCGCAGCTTCGCAGCCAACCGTATGTCGGCAAGAACATCAAAAAGCTTAAAGGATATGATCCCGATACCTGGCGTTACCGCATCGGAAACTATCGGTTCTTTTATACGATCAACGGAAAAGACAGGTTGGTCCTCATGATCGCTGCCGATGGCCGGGACGATGCTTATTGATTGTGTTTAAATGCACATTTTTCAGTAACATGCCGTAAGTATATCATTTCGCAATAGGTTACATTCCCCAGTCAGCTCCACAACGGAACACCTGTCTCCGTTCTGAATCATCTTTCCGGTTTCTCATTATTTCCACCGATATCCTTCCCTGAAATATCAAATAATCACAAAGCCATTTTTTTCAAACCCCTTGACAATCCACGTTTTATGATATATAATCTATTTGATTAAAGAAAACGTTGATATCTGTACATTTCGTTGTTGTGGCATCAAATATGCGGAGAAAAGCAGGTGAAGGAGTGTGAGGTTGTCATGAAAAAGGGAATGCACAACAGGATCATGCAAAAGGTAATAACATGGCTTGTTATTATCTCTTTTGTTCCGTCCAATTACGTTTTCGGCGTCGGCAGGACGTCCGTGTCGCCGCTGTCGGACAGCTTCAACAAGCCGCAGGAAACGGCCGTCGTCGAGCCGGTCAACCTCAAAGAGATCCTCGACCTCAACATCCCCGAGAACTTCGGCACCGTCAAAGAGAAGTTCAGCGGGCCGTCGGACCGGGTCATCGTCCACGTGCAGGATTCCCACTGCAATTACGAATCGCAGACCAATTTCGCCGCGATCCTCAAGAACCTCAAGACGACCAAGTTCAAAGACGACCTGAACCTCATCGCCGTCGAGGGGGCGACGGGGGAGATCGACCTCTCGCCGTTTGACATCGTGAAGGAAGACGAGACGAAAGAGAAGATCGCGCAGTATTTCATGCGCGAGGGGATGCTCACCGGTTCCGAATATTACGCCTTGTTCGACACAAAACCCATGGAGATATACGGGATCGAGAACGAGAAGCTCTACATCGAGAACTACGAGCAATTCCTCAAGACGCAGTATTACAAGCAGGACGCGCTGGCGTCGCTCGACGAGCTGAAGGGGGTGCTGAAACTCCTGCGCGGAAAGGTGTTCGGTCCGGACATGCTCGACATCGCCGTAAAATCGGCGGACTACGAAGACGGCAAGATCAAGTTTACCGAATACTGCCGGTATCTGCGGGGCGCGGCGGACAAGCACCGCGTTGATTGGAAACGGTACCACAGCTTCAAAAATGTGATCGAATCGATGGGGATCGAGGAAAAGACCGACATGCAGTCGGTGAACGGCGAGCGCGGGACGTTCATCGCCGAACTGCAGAAGAAGATGGTGAAGGAAGAGCTCTCCGAGCTGGTGAAGAAATCCCTCTTTTTCAGGATCGGCAAGATACCGGCTGCCGATTTCTACGCGTACCTCCTCGACAGCGCCGCAAAGACCAAGCTCGACATGTCGAAATATAAGAACCTCGTTTCATACATACAGATCGTGAAGCTCCACGACAAGGTCAACCCCGCGGAACTCTTCTTCGAGACCGACCAGCTCCTTTCCGACATAAAGGAGAAGGCGTTCAGGAACGTCGATGAGCGGACGTTCGACCTCCTGCTCAAGAACGTCAAGGTGACCGAAAAGCTGTTGAACCTCGAGCTGACCAGGGACGACCTGGCCTATCTCAAGGAGCACCGGACGGAGATAGACGCGAAAAAATTCCTTGCCCAGGTGAAAGCGGAGATCACGAAGCTCGGCCTGCCCATCGGCCTCAGTTCTGGTGTGGCGCGCATAACCGACCACATTGCCGAGATGGAAGGGTTCTACAAGGCCGCCATAGAGCGGGACACGGCGATTGTGGAAAACACCCTCGCGAAGATGGAGAAGGAAGGTCAGAAGGCGGTGATCCTGGTGACCGGCGGGTTCCACTCCAAGGGGATAATGGAAAAGTTCAAGGCGAAGGGGATATCGTACATCGTGGTGAGCCCGCGGATGACCGCCAAGTACGACCCGGCGGTCTACATGTCGCGCATGCTGAACGAAGAGACGGCGTTCGAAAAGCTGATCCAGACGGCGGGGACCCGGCTGATCAATCCGAGTATCTGGGCGCGGAACCTGATTATTAAAGCGCCGCTCAAGATAAAGATGGATGACGGTACCGTTTATGAGGTTGATCTTAACAAGTATAAGATATATGCCGATGAGGCGATCAAGGTCTTTAATTCATATCCTCAAGATAAATTGGCGATCTTTATTGCTAATTTAAACGCGGGAACAATAACGGATAATGAAAAGAAGATATTACAAATAGTAATTGCAAAAATCAGGAAAGCCGCTGCGGTTGTGGCAAAAGCGGATATTGAGAAGGCCCTGAAAGGGAAGGCGGAAGCCGCCGCCCATACCGCGACGCGTGAAGAAACAGTGGAAAAGGCTGCGGCACCGACGGCTGCAGGATTAGACCAGGCGGCCATAGAGGAAGCGGCAAGGGCATTGAGAGAGGGAAAACAGATCGAGATGAGTTTTTGGGAGAAAAGAGATGTCGCATCCGCGAAGAGAGGAGCGATTATTCTTGCTGCCCTGAAGCTCAACAAGGACAGACAAGAACAAATGCGGCAGATGTCAGAAACACGCGACTTTGACCGCGAGGAGGAGCGCGAACGCGAGAAGGCCGAGGGCCCCGCCGCGACGACCGTGGCCGCTGCAATCGGCGTTGTCACGGGCGAAGCCGCAAAGCCTGCTTCACCGTGGGGGATGGCGGCCGATTATTCCGCTCCCACAGCCATGCCCGGAACGGAAACAGCAAAAACGAGAAAGACACTAACCCAGCTCAGGGAAGAGAAATATGAAAAGGCTTTGCAGGCAGCCCCTCAGGAGAGAATTGCGTTGTTGAATGCTCTGATGGCCGAGTTGAACGCTTCGACGACAATCATTCCTGATGTTCAAAAACGTCTTGACGTATTCAAGTCAAAGGTCCAGGCGGAAATAAACTCCGCAAACGACGATATCGCGAAAGGTCCCACGGTCAGCGCGGAAACCGCGAAGGCTCAAAAATGGAATGACGAGATAGACGGATGGAGTGAAGCTCTCCTATTCCAAATGTACTGGACCACCGAAGAGAAAGTGCTTGCGGTGCTGGGAGAGAAATTTAAAGTCAACTATGATGCGAAGGTAGGGCGATATAAGGGTTCTCCTGATGACTTTGCGGCCGAACTCAAAAAAAATCTGACGGTTGGGGAACTTGGGGCCGGCATCCTGACGAGACTTCAGAGGATGATCTATGAACAGACCGAGCAAGTGATTGATGAAGAGACATTGAAGCGCATGACCTTCTCCGACATAGAAAGACTGACCGGCAAGAGCATACAGATTGCCGTCCCCGCTGCAGCGCCCGTCGAGTATTCTCCGAAAGACGTTGCGGCAATCCAGAAGAAGATAATGCTGGGACAAACGTTATCCGAGAAAGAGAAAGCGATTGCGGCGGAGGAGAAAAAAAGATATGGCACACTGGTGCTGGCGAGCGTGCATGATGCGGCAAAGCTGAGCGCGGACGATTTTAAGAAATGGGAAGCGTTTCGCGTCAAGACCCAATATGTATCGACCGAACAGGTCGCCCTCGCACTAGAGCTTCATCAAGCATGTATTCTGCGCGGCGATGTGGAACGGGCGAAGATCGTGAGGGAGAAAATCGAATTTCTTCAGGACAAGGACGCAGACGGGAATATTATTCTGGTAAACCAGCAAAGGAACAAAGAACGAGGGACAATGCTTAAGAATATGGAGGGTGCTGAAATTCGCGCGGAAATAAGAATCGCCGCCGCATCGAGCGTGGCCCCCGCCAGCAAGGGGATGAACAAGGAGGATGTGTCGGCTGCGGAGCTGCCGCCCGCCGTCAATTTCCGCAAGAAGGTCGGGGTGCGCGACGCGGACGGCAACGAAATATCGAAAAGAGATATCGACATAATTGCTGGGTATCTGACGCCGGCAAATATCGTCCGGGCAAAAGACGGCGTCATCACCGTCGGCCAGGATCCGGCGAAAGGGTCTGTCTATGACATCCTTCTCAACAAC
>Ga0351890_10285_pt1 | contig 13951 bp, 7 predicted proteins | sample TotcelFGM3001M15_FD_206743 | JGI IMG/M metagenome (GOLD analysis project Ga0351890, IMG submission 206743) | Enriched cells from coal bed in the Powder River Basin, Montana, United States - Total cells FGM rep3 HSBNCT.FGM.300.1.M15 ...
GTTTTAACTAAATGTTTCATATTATTATCTTGCCGCCCTCCTGTCAAGAAACACCGGCTCGGGGAGCGAGTCATTTGGGGATACTCCAGAGGCGCGGGCCTGGATAAAAAAGCCGGGGCCTTAAGCGTCGCCAGGCGGGATGGCCGGGGCCGGGGATAAGTAACAGCAGTGTCCGGTTTGGTTTTTGCAATGGAGGATGCACGCTATACACCGCCAACAATGCATAAATTCGCTAACACACTTTTTGCTCCGAAAAGATTACTTCCCCCTCACCCTGACCCTCTCCCCCATTCGGGGAGAGGGGAAAAAGTGGAACCGATTTAACGTGTTATGGTCACTAAACCCGGCGACATTACCTGCTCCCTCTCCCCCCGCTTCGGGGGGAGAGGGCTGGACTTAGGGGGGCAGAACGACCGCAGGCAATTTTCTAAGTAATGACGCGGTGTGCCGGTAGAACTGAGGAGTTGCCGCTTGACTTAAGGCCGGAAAAGCAGTTAAAGTTTGCGAAATTTAGAAGATAAAAGGATTCGTATGCAGCCCAGGGAGCGCCTGATCTTTCCGCTGGATGTCCCTAATAAGAAGGAAGCTGAGAGATTCATCTCCCTGCTGAAGGGTCACGTCGGTCTTTTCAAGGTGGGATTGGAGCTTTTTGTGGCCGAGGGGCCGGCTTTTTTACAATACATGACTGATACGGCCCGAACGGAATATTTCCTGGATTTAAAATTTCACGACATCCCCGCGACCGTAAAGCGCGCTCTATCCCGGATCAACGCCGGGGCCAGGCTGGCAACCGTGCATGTGGACACAGGCCGGGAAAGCCTGAAGCCCAGCCCGGAGGCCTGGGAAAACGGGGTCAAGCTTCTGGGGGTGACGGCGCTCACGCATCTGACGCCGGATGATCTGGAAGCCATGGGCCTGGCCCGGGAATATGCCCGTGACCTCACCAAACTGGTGCTGCTCAGGGCCGGCATTGCCCGGGCCGCCGGCTGCGACGGGGTGGTCTGCGCCGGCACGGAAGCCCGGGCCGTCAAGCAAGAATTTGGACCAAACTTCCTGGTAGTCTGCCCGGGCATCCGGCCGGCCTGGGCCGCGGTGCCCGGAGATGATCAGCGGCGGGTCATGACCCCTTATGAGGCCATCAAAGCCGGGGCCGATTATATCGTGGTGGGACGCCCCATCCGTCTGGCCACAGACCCGGCAGCCGCAGCCGGCAAGGTAGTGGCCGAGATTGAGCAGGGGAGGCGCGACCGCTCCGGCCCGGCATGAGAGGGCGGGGAACCTCCCAAGAAATGAGGCGTTTTCGGGTCAGGCCTTCATTTGGGGTGCGGCCTATGGGCGTCCACATAAGCCTTGAGCACCGCTTGCATCCGGGAGATGTGGCCTTTGCCCGCTGATTTGAAAAAGGCGATAATCTCCTGATCCAGACGCAGGTGCACGGACTGTTTGGCTTGCGGCAAGACCAGTTTCGCCTGAGTCCAGTCGGCCTGCATGCCGCGCTCATCTTCGTCCTCGGCCACGAGCCGTTCCAGTGCTTCATCCGTAATCGCATCCACCCGGCTCAAATCGGTGCGGCTTTCTCCCCGTTTGGCCTTAAGTTCCGCGGCCGTATAGCTCTTGATATTTTTGTCTTTCTGCATGGCGCGCCCTCCGAAAGGAAATAATCCTGATGGCTTCGCTTCGAGTGGTGTAAACGACCGTCACAATTCGCCCTTCAAAAACCCCGATGGCCAGGAACCTTTCTTCCTCGCCTGGATGGGCTGAAGGGGCAATAATATGTGGGGCCTCAAAAACTGCGCTGACATCGAAAAAATCGAGACCGTGCTTTTCCAGGTTGGAAAGCCGTTTTCGTTCGTCCCATTCGAAGCGCATAGCATATATGTACACGAATTGTGGTTACAGTCAAGATTTATGCTTTATTCGCAAGCCGCTATCATTTTGTTTATTCGCCCCTGGGGCTAGTAAACTCTGACCCACCCAATCCTCAGTCGCCCAATGAATCTGGGTGCGCCAATCTACTTAACCTGCTTTAATCGTTAAGTTTTATTATAAAAATCTTCCTTCTTGCCCTGGCCCGGCGTTTCGGGTTAATATGGGCTTGAGGTTATTTTAACGTGAGGTGAAGCGCAGCGCGATCTATGTCTAACCCGGAATTCGTCCATCTGCATGTCCACACCGCCTTCAGCCTGTTGGATGGGGCTATCAGGGTGAAAGACCTGCTGGCCCAGGCCCAGGCCTACGGGATGCCGGCGGTGGCCATCACCGATCACGGCTCCATGTTCGGGGTCCTTGATTTCTACCAGAAGGCCAGGGCGGCGGGGATCAAACCCCTGCTGGGGTGCGAGCTCTACGTGGCGCCCGGCTCCCGCCAGGAAAAGTCGGGCAAAGGGGACAACCGCCACTTGGTGGTCCTGGCGGAAAACCTGGAGGGCTACCACAATCTCATCCGGCTGGTCACTCATGCGTACCAGGAAGGGTTCTATTACCGCCCCCGGGTAGACAAGGAGCTGCTGGCCGAGTTGAACGGGGGCCTCATCGCCCTGTCCTCCTGCCTCCATGGCGTGGTGGCGCCGGAAATCCTCAACGACGACCCCGCCGCAGCCGAGGCCAACGCCCGGGAGTATGCCGAGATCTTTAAGGACAGGTTCTATCTGGAGGTCCAGGCTAACAACCTGCCGGAGCAGCTTAAGGTCAACGCGGCCTTGCTGGAACTGGGGCCCCGCTGGGGTCTGCCCGTGGTGGCCACCAACGACGTCCACTATTTGAAGTCCGAAGACGCCCGGGCCCACGACGTCCTGTTGTGCATCCAGACCGGCAAGACCGTGAACACCTCGGGCCGCATGAGGTTCCAGACGGACCAGCTCTATTTCAAGAGTCCGGCGGAGATGGCCCGCATCTTCCCCTACCCCGAGGTGTTGGCGGCCTCGGTGGAGATTGCGGCCCGCTGCGATGTCGCCCTGGAGCTGGGCACTTACAACTTTCCGGTCTACCCCGCCACCGATGGGGAAAGCACGGAGGCCCTCATGACCCGGCTGGCCCGGGAGGGGCTCAAAGCGCGCCTGGCGGCCCCCGCCACTCATCCCCGGCCTCCGGAGGCGGATTACTGGCAGCGCCTGGAATATGAAAACAACATCCTGGTGCAGATGGGGTTTGCCGGCTACTTCCTGGTGGTGGCCGACATCATCAATTTCGCCCGGCAGCGCCAGATACCCGTAGGACCCGGCCGGGGGTCCGCCGCCGGGAGCCTGGTGGCCTACGCCATGAAGATCACCGACCTGGACCCCCTGGCCTACGGCCTGTTTTTCGAGCGCTTCCTCAATCCCGAGCGGGTCAGCCCCCCTGACATCGACGTAGACTTCTGCTACGAGCGCCGGGGCGAGATCATCGAATACGTCTCCAAGACCTACGGCTGGCCGAACGTGGCCCACATCACCACCTTCGGGAGCATGAAGACCAGGCAGGTGATCCGGGACGTGGGCCGGGCCTTGGAAGTGCCATACCCGGAAGTGGACAAGGTCGCCAAGCTGGTGCCGGAAAAGCTCAACATTACCCTGGAGCAGTCCCTGGCCCAGGAGCCGCGCCTGCGTGAACTCCGGGACACCAACCCTACGGTGGCCGATCTCCTCGCGGTGGCCGAGGTTTTGGAGGGCCTCCCCCGCCACGCCTCCACCCACGCCTCCGCGGTGGTCATCGCCGACCGGCCCTTGATCGAATATCTGCCACTCTACAAGGGCAGCAAGGGCGAGCAGGTTACCCAGTTCGACATGAAAGGGGTGGAGAAGGTGGGCCTGGTAAAGTTCGATTTCCTGGGCCTGCGCACCCTGACGGTGATCGACCAGGCGGTGCGCCTGATTCGCCGCAATCATGATGCCGGCTTCGACATCCACACCATTGCCCTGGATGACCCGGCCACCTTTGATCTCCTCCAGGCGGCCAACACCGCGGGGGTGTTCCAGTTGGAGAGTGGGGGCATGCGCTCTCTCATGGTGCGCCTCAAGCCCTCGGTCTTTGAAGACATCATCGCCCTGGTGGCCCTCTATCGCCCGGGACCCATGGAAAGCGGTATGCACGATGACTATGTGCGCCGCAAGCACGGGGAAAGCAAGGTGGAATACCCGCTGCCGCAATTGGAGCCCATCCTCAAGGAAACCTACGGGGTCATCCTCTACCAGGAGCAGGTGATGCAGATCGCCGCGGCGGTGTCCGGCTTTTCTTTGGCGGAAGCCGATCTGCTGCGCCGGGCCATGGGCAAGAAGGACCAGGCGGTGATGGCGGCCCAGCGGGACCGTTTTGTCTCCGGGGCCGTGGCCCAGGCGGTGCCCAAGGGCAAGGCGGTGGAGCTTTTCACCCTCATCGAAAAGTTTGCGGGCTACGGCTTCAACAAATCCCACAGCGCCGCCTACGCCCTGGTGGCTTATCAGACCGCCTATCTCAAGGCGCATTATCCGTTGGAGTTTCTGGCCGCGGTGCTCAACTGCGAAATCAACAATTCCGCCGCCCTGGCCAAGCATATCATGGAGGCCCGGGACCAGGGCATCGAGCTGTTGGCGCCGGACATCAACCACAGCAATCGGGATTTCACCGTGGAAGACGGCAAGGTCCGGTACGGCCTGGCCGGGGTGAAAAATGTGGGGGTAGGGGCGATTCACAACATCCTGGAAGCCCGGGGCGCCGCCCGCTTTGTGAGCTTCCGGGACGTCCTGGAACGCATCAACCTGGGCAAGGTGAACCGCAAGGTTTTGGAAGCTCTCATCCAGGCGGGGGCTTTTGACAGCCTCCAGCCCCGGCGGTCCCGGCTGATGGCGGGGCTGGAAAGCGCCCTGGAAAAAGTCGGTAACCAGAAGCGCCTCCAGGCCGTCAAGCAGATGTCCATGTTCGGCGGCCTCCAGGAAGCCCACGAAGACGATTGGCTGCCGGAAGCCCAGCCGTGGGATAGATCCGTAAAATTGGCCCGGGAAAAAGAGGCCCTGGGCGTTTATCTCAGCGGCCACCCCCTGGATGCCCATCGGGCCTTGTTAAAGGCCCAGATCAGTACCACCACGGCGGACCTCTCCGAGTTGCCGGACTCCCAGGAAGTGATTCTAGGGGTGGTGGTTACCTCCCTGAAAGAAAAGGCGACCAAAAGGGGCGGACGTCTGGCCATCCTTACGGTGGAGGACCTGGCGGGCAGCGTCGAGGTGGTGGTATTCGGGGAGGTCTATGAGCGGGTGGCCTCGCTGCTGCAGCAGCCCAGCCTGCCCCTGTGGCTCAAAGGGCACGTGGTGCAGGAAGAAAAGGGCCCCAAACTGGTGGCCCAGGAGATTGCCTCTCTGGAGACCGCCTTGCCGCGCGGGCCTTCGCGGCTGGATGTGCGTCTCCAGGCCGCCATGGTGACCCGGGAGCAACTCCTCAATTTGAAGGGTATTTTAAGCCGGCATGGCGGCCCCGTTCCCGTTTTTCTCCACTTTCTCCACTCCCGGGAAGAGGCGAGCCTGGCCCTACCCCGGGAACTGTCCCTCACCCCATCCCCCGAATTGATTTCGGAGGTCAACCGGCTCTTCGGGTACCCGGCCCTGACTCTGTAACTTTGGCCTCATGGCCCCTGGCGGCCGGGCGGTTCTTTTTCCCGAGACTGGGGAGACCTGCGGGTCCAAGCCCCACGCCTAACCGGGCTGTGATACCAAAAAGAGACCTCTGCGAAAGTCTCTCACTCTATCCCTCCGAATAAAAATGTAGCGTAGGCGCCCTCCCCTGCGCCCAAATACAGCATGGACAGCCGAGGGCAGCTACCCTACATGAGACTTTCGCAGAGGTCCAGGACGAGGATGTCAGATTATGTTTGTGGTGAAGAAAATTGTGGCGCTGTTTTTTTACCCGGTTGGTCTCTGCCTGGGGATCTTGATCCTGGGACTATTTTGCCTCTGGGCCACCCGGAGGCAGCGCTTGGGCAAGATGTTGGTGACTCTGGGGACCGTGCTCCTGCTCCTGTTCAGTACTTCCCTCATATCCTCGGGGTTGCTGGTTCCCCTGGAACAACGCTATCCGGCTCTACTGCATCCTGAGACCGTCTCCTGGGGGCCCGAAGATTCGACCTCTCCCAAATGGATTGTGGTTCTGGGGGGCGGTCATGTGTCGGACCCTCGGCTCCCGGCTAACAGTCAAATCAGTAGAGCAGCCATGGGGCGCCTGGTTGAAGGGGTACGGCTGCACAAAGCCGTTCCGGGGAGCAAGCTGCTGTTATCCGGCGGAGCAGTCTTCGATCCCGTGCCGGAGTCCGAAGTGATGGCCCAGGTTGCGGTGGTCCTGGGGGTAAAGCCTCAGGACATCAGGTTGGAGAGCGACTCCTGGGACACCGCCGAGGAAGCCAAAATTATCGCCAAAATGATCGGCGGGGAAAGATTTATCCTGGTCACCTCGGCCGCCCATATGCCGCGGTCCATGGCATTGTTCAAAAGGCGCGGCTTGCAGCCCATTCCGGCCCCCGCCGATTTTCTGGCCCCCGAGACCCGGTCGTTCGGCCCGTCCAGCTTCTTTCCCGGAATCGGGGCCCTGGGGCAGACTCAAACCGCCCTGCATGAGTACCTGGGTCTGGCCTGGGCCTGGCTCCGAGGGGAGATTTAAGGGGAGCTGGGGCGGCAAAGCTGGGTTCGGCCAATTGAGAGCATCCATGCCTCTTTTCAGGGAGTGATGCCCGTTGCCATCAAACCCAAGGGCCGGGACTTTGGCTTAACTTATTTAGCCACTTGGGGAAACTGGGGTGAATCGGCCCTGGAAAATAACGGAGTTTGGAGGTTAATTAAAATAACTCTATAAATTTTATTATTTAATTGAAAATATATCAAATTTGGTGTATTGAATTTAATATTGGCAGAAAAGTCTGGCCGGACATTTTTGCCATTTACGGCGCAACATTCCAGGGAGGGAATGGGTATGCTACCTTTCGGCCGTTCTGACTTTAAGGCCACAGTCCGGCACGGGTAAACGGGGATTCTTACATGGGTGAGAGTCCCCGTTTGCTTTTAGGAGCGGCTTCGCCGCTCCTCGTGGTGGTTGATCCGGCCGGCAGCCCGGGTGAACCGGCGCGCTGGCGCGAGGCCCGGATTTTTTCCCTGACGGCCCTGGTTTTAGGTCTGGCCTATCTGATCTGGCTGGGCCGGCTGGTGCTTGCCAGCCGGGGATCGCCGGATATCTTTTTCTTCGCCGCGGAAAGCCTGTCCTACCTTCTCCTCTGTCTCTTAAGTTACAGTACGTGGCGTCTCCGGAGCCCCCGTTTGGGAAACCCGGAGTCCCAGCCCCGCTTCGCCGTGGATATCTTGGTGCCGTGCTGCGGCGAACCATTGGAAATCATCCAGACCACTCTCAAGGCCGTCCAGCGGATCACCTACCATCCCCGGGAAGTCTATGTTTTAGATGATGCCGCCTCCGAGGCCGTAGCGGCCCTGGCCCAATCCTTGGGATTTCATTACCTGTCGCGGCCGCAGGCAGGTTTGCCCCGCGCCGATTCAAAGAGCGGCAACCTCAATTTCGGTCTGAGTCGTAGCCGCGGGGATTTGATCCTGGTCCTGGACGCTGACCAAGTGCCGGCGCCGGAAATTCTGAACCGGCTGGTGGGTTTTTTCGGTCAGTCCCAGGTGGGCTATGTCCAGAGCAAACAAGCCTTTTTCCTGCCGGAAGGCGATCCCTTCTACAACCGGGATAAGGTGTTTTACGAGACCATCCAGTTAAGCAATGATCAGGGCAACGCGGTGATCTCTTGTGGATCCGGGGTGATGTACCGCCGTCAGGCCCTTCAGGAGATCGGGGGATTCGCCTCTTGGAATCTGCTGGAAGATTTCACCACCTCTTATGAATTGGCCAATGGGGGCTGGCGGGGAGTTTACCATCCTCACGCCTTATCCCGGGGCCTGGCCCCCGCTACCCTGGCCGGGGTTTATCACCAGCGTTTTCAATGGTGCCTGGATACCATGCGCCTCTTCTTTTGGGATAATCCCCTGTTCAAATCCGGCCTCTCCTGGCGGCAGAAGACGCATTTTCTGGTGGTCATGATGAGTTATCTGACCAGCGGCGTGGTATTCCCCGTGTTTTACGCCGCCCCGCTCCTGGTTTATTGGCGCGGCCAATCCTGCGTCCTGGGTGATGAACTGACTTACGGGGTCCTCCGGGGCGCCTATGTTGTGGCCACCATCTTGATGTTCCGATATCTCTTTTTCGGCAAAGAGCCTCTCCGGCAGTTCAAAATGCTTTGCAGCCTGTTTCCGGTGCATGCCCTGGCCATCCTCGCGGCCCTGCTCTATCCTCCGGGGCGCAAACCCGTTTACCGGGTCAACAATCTTCAGCCCTTCGCCTCGCATGGAACATGGTGGCATCTGGCGCCGCATTTGGGATTCATTTTCCTGCACGTGAGCCTGCCGGTGCTGGCCCTCTGCCTAGGATGGGCTGAGCCCCGGCTGATTTTTTTCAACTCCATTTTTTCCGCTTTTATCATCTGGATCATGGGAGACCTGGTATTGGCGGTCTTGATCCGGCCGACATGGCGTCCCGCCATGGATCCGAGGCAGGTGTATGCCTAGTATGTCATCCGGCGTTATTCTGATTCTGCTTCTATCCCTATTATTCCTGGGGATGATCATCTATATCGCCTGGAAGACTGACAAGTGCCGTTGGCTCCTTTGGCTCCTGCCGGTGCTCCTGGTGGGAGCGATCTTTTCCCTTGCCTATAGTCAGGATCATGACTTCTGGCGGTCCACCCACGCTTTATACCAGGGGGCCCAGGAATCTGCAGCGCGCGGCGATCAGGCTCGCGCCCTGGAACTGGCTCGGAAGGCATGGGCCCGGGACCCGAATAATTCTGAGTATGGGGTCTTCTTGGGACGGATTTACCTCGATGCCGGTCAGTTCAAAGCGGCGCTGGAGATTTCCCGGCAGATGATGGACCGCGACCCGGGACCTGGGGCCTTGATCATTCATGCCCAGGCCCTGGATCGGTTGGGAGAGCCCAAGGAGGGGCTGGATACCATGGCCTGGTATCTCCAGCGCCAGCCCGATGATCGGAGCATCCTGGCGAGTGCGGCCGGCATCGCCGCCCGTCATGAGCAGTATTTTCCCCTGGCGGTTACCTATTACCAGCGGCTCTACGGCCTGGACCGGGACCCACAGGTGCGCCGGCAGCTGGTAAAGCTGCTGGTGTCCCTGAATCGTTACAAAGAAGCTATTCCCCTCCAGGAAGAGGAAGTGGCTGAGTTTCCCGAGGACCAGGAAGCCCTCCACTTTCAGGCCTTGCTGTATTATTGGCAGCGGGATTACCGGGCGGCCAGCGATATTTACCAGCACCTGCTGGAGAAGAGCGCCGAAAATTCCGGACTGCGCCTGGAGGCTGCCAAGGCTGCGGATGCCGCCAAGGAGGGCGACCGCGCCCTGAATCATTATCTCTGGCTCTATGCCCGCAACCGGGGCCAAAAGGAATACGCCCTGGCCCTGGCCCGGCTCTGGGCCCAAAAAGGCAATCATGCCGAGGCGGCGGGGGTTTTGGGGCCCCTGATGGAACAGCAGCCGGATTCCGCCTTGCGCCGCTGGTACGCCCTGGAACTGCTGCTCGTCGGCGATTTCGACAAGGCCCAGACCCAATACCACAAGGCCTGGGAGGAGGGCGACACCCATCAGGAAACCATTATCAACCTGGCCCGCCTCTACGCCCGGAAAAACCGCTTCACCAAGGCCGCGGGCTTGTGGGACGAAGCCGCCCGGCGGCAACTCATCAAGGGCGAGTTGCGCTGGGAAGCGGCCCTGACCTATTCCTATGCCCACCGTTATCAGGATGCCCTGGAAGTCATCGCCCCGCTGCGCCAGCAGAATACCAAGGATCCGAAATTGCTGCTATTTTCCGGGCAACTGCATTTCTATCAGAAGCACTGGGGCCAGGCGGCGCACTTTTTTTCCGCCTACCTGGAACAGAATCCCCGGGACGTGGAGGTCAGAAGGCAGTTGGCCGAGGTCTTATCATTTGAACCCGCCAACCGCGATCAGGCCTTGAGCCAGTATGACGAGGTGCTGAAAATCCAGGATGACGTCAATCTCCGCCTGCGGCGCATCAGTCTTCTCCTGGAGGACCGGCGCTGGGAGCAGGCGGCCCAGGAATTGCAAAAATGCCCGACTCCGGAAGATCCCCGCCTCCTTAGGGAGCAGGCCCATCTTTACCTGTGGCTGGGCAACCTGCCGGAAGCCCTGAAATACTATGATCTCTCCCTGCAGAAGGCCCCGGAGGACCGCGTCACCCGTCTGGAAAAGGCCCGGGTCCTGACTTACCTGGAGCGGGGTTCCGAGGCCCTGGAACTCCTGAACCGCCTGCGCATGGAACAACCCGAGGACCCGGGGGTGCGGATGGCGGCGGTGGAAGCCTATCTGGGCCTCAAGGATTTTCCCAAGGCCCTGGCCCTGGCCCAGAAGGAACTGGAACCCTTGCCGGACCTGAGCCTGGAGGGACGGGCCCTGCTGGCCCGCTGCTACACCCATTCGGCGGAAACCGCCCACCTGCATAAGGCCGTCGATTTACTGGTGATAAATCTCCGGAAAAACCGTTACCACCACGCCTCCCTCCTCATCATGGCCTCTCTCCTACCCCGGTTGCCGCGCTATGAGGACCTGAACTCCGTGATGAACCGCCTGCCCGGCATCCGCGTGGGTAGCCCCGAATATGTCGCTGCCCTGAGCTTTTTCACCGGCAAGTTGGGGCGGCAGGGGGGCAAACTCGATTATCTCCTCCACGTGCTCCGGGAATACCGGCGCCACAAGCGGCCGAACAGCCCCGGGGAGCTCCTGGGTCTGGCGGCGCTGGCCACGGAGTTGGACAACCAGCCCGCGGCGGTAAGATACTACGAGCAGGCCCAGAGGCTCCGGCCCCAGGATCAATCCATCGCCAAACTCCTCCTGCAATGTCAGATGGCCCAGAAGAATTTTGGCCAGGCCCTGAAACTCATGGAGAAACAGGGCGACCCCGCCGCGCCCCTGGAGATGGCCCGGCTTTATCTCATGCGGCGCCAGTATGAAGGCGTCAAGGCCGTGGTGGCCAAAATCCCGGCGGATTCTCCGGATTACTCCCAGGGGCAGCTGCTCCTGGTCCAGGCGTACCGGGGGGAACAGAACTATCCGGAGACCTTGCGCGCCCTGGCCCAACTGGAGGGCAAGATTCCGCCGGCAGATTACCTCATGGAAAAGGCCAGGACCCTGGAACCCATGGGGGATAAGGGTGCAGTGACGCTCTACCAGGAGATTGTCGCGCTCAAACCCGACGCCCAGGCGGCGCAGGTGGCCCGGGCCCGTCAAGCCCGGTCCCGGGGCAATTGGGGCGCGGCCTATAAGGAATTTGCCCAGGCCCTGAAGGAGGCCCCCCAGGACCTGGAGTTACTCAATGAACTGGAGGATGTGCGCCAGCAGATGCGGCCCCAGGTGGCCTCTCGCGGCTTTCCCGGCTCCCGGGGCGAGCGCCGCCCCGAGGAGGCCCAACGTCCCTGGCAATTCTCCCGCTTTGGCCGGGAACCCCGGGGGCTGGGCCTCAGCAATTATCTACCCGCCTTTCTCTCTGGAGTGCTGCCCATTATCCAACCCGAGTCCCTCTTTCTTACCGACAGCAACAAGCTCTATGGCGGCATCTTCCGGATCGGCGGCGGCTTCTGGATCACCAAGGTGCTGCCGGCCCAATTGGGATTGGAATACCGCGAATACAATCAGAATACCAGGAATGTCAAATTGGGCACCCTCGATCTGGGCCTGGACCCGGTTTTTGACCAGCAGACCACCGCCGCCAGCCGCCTGCGCCGGGCGGAACTCAACCTGGGTCTGGGACCCCTGGCAGTGGACGACCGCCTGAAGCTCAGCGGCGAAATCATCCTGCGGCGGTATTGGAAGCGGGACGATTTTCAGGTGACCCAACAGGGACAATTGCGGCAGTCGTTCTCTGGGTATTGGGTGAACTTCCCCATTCCCCATTTTATCTCTCCGGCGCAAATTGATCAAAATCTGACTCAAGCCTATGGTTTTACCCATAAAGACTCCCACAACCGCCTCATGGGCACCCTGGAGCTGGGTTTTTCCCCGTGGCCCAAGACCGACGCCACGTTAAGGTACAGCCGCCGGGATATCTTCGACCAAGAGGCTTACCTGTTCCCCCGCCTCTACCAGTCGGTACTCAATCTCACGGCCGCTCGCGTCACCACCTATCACCAGGTGGACCTGTCATACAATCACCAGTTCCGCCCTGGGCTGGACTGGCGGGGGAACGTGGGCGGCGCCTTCTATTCGGATCAAAACCGGCGCCTCACCCTGTACCAGGGTTTGAAGTGGCAGGCCGTTGGCCAACCCCGCATGCACCTGGAGTTTACCCCCCACTACTTCATGACCGCGTATAGCCAGCGCCACGATGCCTATTTCAGCCCCGGGTCTTATCAGGCCATCGGGTTGGGGGTGGATTTTGACCGGCAGATCTTCCGCCTGCCCACCCTGATCCTCCAGGGCACGGTACAGGCCGTGGGCCAACATGGGAGTTGGGGTCCGAGCCTCCAGGGTCTGGCGGCCCTGGAATGGGAATTCGTCCAGAATTTTTATATGGACGTGCACGCCTTCTATTTTCGGGAGTGGGTGGATGACTACCGGCTCTTGACCGCCGGGGCGTCCTTGCGCTGGAGGTTCTAGTAGCACAGGCTTCCAGCCTGTGCAGACAATGATTCTTTCCTGGTTCCCAAGCTCCTGCTGGGGAGCCGCAAATCTAACCCCAAGCTCTGCTTGGGACATCTTTATATGATGCACAACTTACTAAATTTGCTTGATTGCTTTCGCCAAGCAGGAGCTTGGGGGACAAGCGGGTTCCCAAGCAGGAGCTTGGGAACCAGGAGTCAAACCAATCCTGGCTTCTCCCTGAGGCTACCCTTAATTATCTTCATTTTTTTAATCCTTTCCGGCTGTGCCGAAGTCACCAAGCCGACCCCAACGGGGCCGCAAATTGAAGCCGCCCAGTTGGATATTGCCCGGCGCCACCCTTTCCAGAACTGGTCCGGGGAGCGGGTAGCCCGGGTATTTCTCCGTCTGATGCCCTGGTTGCCCGTGACGCAAGGCCGCACCTATCCCTTCCTGGGTTTCAACTGGTGGGTCACGGCCACCGGCCAGGTAGTGGTGGACCAGGTCTGGTATCCCTCGCCGGCCCAGGAGGCCGGCCTCCGTCGAGGGGATGTCATTGTGGCGGTGAACAACTGGTCTTTGCCCACCTGGGTAGAGGGTTGGGATGAGGTTATTGGCGCCAGCCGGGGCATTTTTCAGGATTTTTCCCTGTCCAGGCGCCGCAGCTCGGGGGGGCGTTCCTCTTACACCCGCAGCTCTAATACTTCTGCCCTTTCCTATGTGCTCCCCGGTGAACTCCTGGCCGCCATCCTGATCGATTTGAAACATATCCGACTGGAAACCCAGGAACAGTATCTCACCGGACCGGTGGAACTCCTGGTGGACAGAGAGGGAAAAAAGTTCACCTTTGTCCTCTACCCCCAGCGCCTGCCAGCCGAATACGCCATCCTGGTAAAGACCCAGGACCGCAAAATCAACGCCTATGCGGCGCCCGGGAAAATCATCCTGACCCAGAGACTGGTAAGTTTCTGCCTCAATGACGATGAAATGGCCCTGATCATCGGGCACGAGATGGCCCATCAGGTCCAGGGGCATCTCATCCGGGGCGCGGCCCACCGGGAACTGGGGCAATTGCTGGGGGAAGCGGTTACCGCGTTCAGCACGCTTTCCCTGGGGCGGCTTCTGGATTGGAAGCATTTTCAGGTGGACCCTAACGTGCGCAAGGTAGCCCAGAGCGCGGTGGTGAGTGCCTTTTCCCCGGATGAAGAGCGGGAAGCCGACATCTATGGCGCCTGGTATGCTTTTCAGGCCGGTTACGACCTCGACCGGGGCGCGGCAGTGTGGGAACGGGTGGCCGCAGTGGATGAAA
>Ga0351890_10286_pt1 | contig 13944 bp, 8 predicted proteins | sample TotcelFGM3001M15_FD_206743 | JGI IMG/M metagenome (GOLD analysis project Ga0351890, IMG submission 206743) | Enriched cells from coal bed in the Powder River Basin, Montana, United States - Total cells FGM rep3 HSBNCT.FGM.300.1.M15 ...
AATGTTTTCGTTACTCATAAATGTTCCTGATACCCACAACTCATCTCGAACTGTGGGGATATCGCTGGGAGTAGTGCGAATACGAATAGTGTCAGTATCGTCTGTTAAGTCGTACCAGCCAATTTGAAGATTGGGTTGGGTGCCAATTGCAGTTACTTGTCCTTTGACTGCAACCATACTACGATCATATTGCACTGGATTTTGATTGATGTTAGTGGCTTTAACTACCAAGGGCTCTTGAGGATACTTGGAACAACTGGAAAACCCTGCTATCAGGATCAACAAGCAAAGAACACTTAAGCACTTTTTCATGATTGCCTCCTTATTACATCTACTATCATTATGCAAGAAACAAATAACTCATTTAGCCTCTGTCCGCAAAAACGCACATATCTAATATCATTATACCAATAAAGCACAGTTATGCTTAATAATGTACTGCTAATAAATGATTACTGCAATAGATAAAACCTTAATAATCGTAATATATACAAATAAATTAGTAATTGTAATTAATTTGAATTTATCAGGTATAAATAAAAGTAGAAAAGCTTTTTGGCTTGATATTATGCGTTATTTTATGAAAATTAGAGTCATGTATTTTTTATTTTACTCAGTGGATGATGAAGGGAGTTCGATGAAATGACCGTATCGTCACCGTCTATTTATCAACAAATCAAAGGATGCATTCTCATCGTCTCGCTTATTGCAGGATTAATTAACACAAATCCTCTATCCAAAACAATAGCCTTGCCACAGCCCCAGATAAAAACAATGGCAATGATGAAATGGTTTAAAGTCGGTTTTGATGAAAGTGGGAAAATCCTTCAAGCTCAAAAATTATTTCCCTGGCAAGGAACCGAAAAATCAGTTTGGGGTACGGAGTTTCATCCAATGACCGATCAACTCCATGGCAAAGAAGTTTTCCCAGTTTTTTATACCCGTTTGTATCTGTCTCCCTATCCATCACCTGCTTATGCAACAGGTAAAGATCCTTTGTTTGTTGTGATGGACGACCGAGGGAATCTCTGGTTCGATCCAGATGGTTTTTTCCATAGCCCCCATGCAGATCCACGAAGAAATCCCAAAGATCCTTCCTTCATACCGGGCTCATGTACCGAGAGTAACACTCTTGACGGTTTCATTCGTTATTCCATTGATTCTACCAGCAACAACAACACTCGTGGTCCTTATCCTATCCACAATATACGGTCAGGTGCAAAAACAATGATTGATATCAATGGCAGGATATTTGATATTGGAATCCTGGATCGTACCGATTTTATCGAACATACTTTTGTTAACGATTTGGATGAAGACTTAAGTATGCCCTTAATTTCTTTTGGAAGAAACGAGATGCACAGCGACAATATTAATCCAAATTCTCAGTACGATGCCTTTGAGTGGATATATCGTACTCAGATTCCTGAAGCTTCGGAGGTCAGTGTTGGCGATTATCGGCTTTCTCCTGTTTTCAATGAAGCATGGGAAATCTTGTATGAACCCAATAGCACTGTAGTTTATGGAGACAAAGATATTGGTACTGCTCTGGTGTCTTTTCAGGCTAACGAAAAACACACTGATCAGGTTGCAGCAGATTCTATATATACAGTCGCTTCGGCATTTGGTTTTGCAGTTTTTCCAGAGCATATTTATCGATCCAAGCAAGAAAAAGTCAGCATTGGAGATTATCGTCTTTCTCCGGTAAATGTTGTCATAGACGGATATAGAGGGAGTTTGATGAATTTAGGCTTCTCTGATAGAGACGCTTTGATTTTGCATGAAGTATTGCCCAGTGGAAGCGTTTACACCATAGCAGCACAAACAAATTATGTTAAAAGTTCTTCATTAAGAGTTTCAGCAAAACTTCACTCTCCATATGGGGATGTACCCCTTATGGCTTCATCACTTTTTGCAGGGACTTGGATAGATTGCGACACACTCATCTCAGTTGCTTTTTTCCACCCAGTGCTTCCTCGTTTTGCAGGATCCATTGGTTGTAGCTGGTGGCTTGACGATGGTATCAACAATTTAATGACTTCATGTAAAGTAGATGCTCCTTTGGAAGCCAACTTAAGCGATGATTATATCGAAAAGCAGCGTATTGAGCAGGTTTTAGGACTCATGAATCAGAGCCCTGATTTGGACTATTATTCAAAGCTATTACCTTTACCTTCTGAAGTGATGTTTGTCAGCCTTAATGCTCTTGACTGGGGAGCAGGAATGCCATTATATAAAGACAAGGACCAATCTGCTACTGTGAGCCCAGGAGACCAACGAATGCAGGATATGACCTTTAATACAGGCGGTATTGATATTCATTACCCTATTGGATCTACAGTATCACAGGGTGATTCAGATATAGGTACCGTTTTGACTAACCCTTCCGCAAAATTTAGATATATCGACCTTCATCCTTACCATATGGAATTATCTAACAATCAGCAATACGATCCTGGCGAACCAATTTACCGCAAAAATGACCTCAACTATCTTCTTGGAAATGTTGAAGGCGGAGACCTAAGAATTCTCGATACGATCATTCACGGAAAAACATACGAAAAAGGATCCTTAGTTACTTCTCTTCTTTTTCAGTATTATCAATCCAAAGCTTTTGGCTTGGAATCTCGAAAAAATGGAGATATTCGATATCTTGATGTTCATGTTTCCTGCGGAACAGAGCATTCATCGCTTCAGATTGATCCTCAGTTTAAAGTTGAGCAAACAGTAAGCATTAATATAACTTTTCCTGATCTAATGAGTGGGGAGCGCATGTTCTTATTTGTTGATGATGTTTCTCTGCGCAATGATACTGTCCCCAGACCATTACTACTTAAGGAGTTCGTTGGTCCTATGCATGGCGTACACACCCTCACTCTGACTCCTCGAAAAAGCAGTATGACCGAAGAAGGCTGGCTGGCTTCCATGAGTCTGATATATTTCAGGGATAATGGTGGCTCAAGAACACGATACCGTGAATTCAGAGATATGGTCAAGCAATCCTGGTTTTTTGAAAATATTTGGGACGAAAGAGCCATGAAGTATGCGTCCATGCTTCCCTATGATTTTTTCCCTGATACCCTGAATATAAATGATGCTTTAATTCATCCAGAATCCATTGAAATATTTCCGTCAAAAAACTCTCTTCATCCCTTAGATTCAAGAGTTCCCAACTTCTGGGCTTTTGCTAAAGACCAGGATAATCCTTTGGACGTGAATGATCCATCCCCAGTTCTGAGCTCCCTCCAGGGACAGGATTTGCATGCCAATGTAAACGCTAATGGCGCAGGGATTGAATATCTGGCAGTGTGTTTTGCCTATTTTTCTAATAGTCCAAATATCATTAGAAGGTTTATTGTTCAAGTAAATCAGGATAAAAGCTATTTTATCTGGCTTTGGGAGGATACGGAGCCAAAAGGGATTTTCAACTTTGGAGACACCTTGTCTTCTCAGCCAATAAAGATATTAGAAACCCCCATACATCGCAATCAAGACTGTGCAAAAGCCTGGACATACCAGGAAGATGATCCTCTTCGTATGAACGTTCTTAGCAAATGGGACCACCTCGGAATTTTTGATGGAAATGAACATGTTATAACATATCAAGGTCAGGATCTTGTCATAAGCAAAGGTTATGTAGAGTCGTATGGCATTCCTGTTCTTGCAGAATCCTATGGAAAGCTTAATATCAGCGATCCTGGAGGTGATTTCCCCATTCCTCTTAGCCCTCTTTGGGGCAATGATGAAGTTCTCCTTAGGGTGTATTTTAATAATGCTATATTAGATTTTGATGAAGTGATGTATCATCCACCTTATTTTCTATCTCAACATGAAAATTACATCAATTATTTGGGATACAAGAAAATACCAACGACCACTGTTGAGGATATAAATTTTACCAACTTTTCTGCTGTTGATCTTGCCTTACAATACTCTGATGTCAATTATACCGGTGGAGAAAACCCACTTTCGCCTTTGTTCGATCCAGTCATTGCTGCACCCTACAATCCCATATTGCGAGACCTGGAAAGGGATTTTGCAGTATATCCCGGAGGACAGGCTCATGTGGTCAGAACAGCATTCAGAATGGGCGTTGGAAATCAACGATTTCGACGAGGAAGCTCTCTTCCCTACAATGCATATCCGAGCATAACTTCATTCTATGATCCCTTAAGCTATATACGAAAACTTGGGGTTGAACATTCACCATTCACAGATTACAGCTTTTTCTTTACTCTTCAAACCAAATCAGGAGAATACTTAAGTTTTGACAGCGACGCTCCAAATCATCTCCGAGTTCAAAGGATTGAGATCGAGGGACCATTTAAATGTCCGAAAATAATCAAAAATGAAGAAGGATCTGTTATTCCAGAGACCGGCTATCCCGTATCATACCATTATGAAGGAACTTATGTTATCGATCGTGAAATAGCGCAATGGTACGAAACACCAGGAAAAGATTGGTCATATCGAATTGGTTTTGGAAGAAATGAAATAGTGCTTGATCCAAGAGATGCCAACCCCTTGCTTGCTCGAACCCGTTTGTTGGATTATCGAGGATTAAGCCATGTATTTGCACTTCAGGAGCTTATACCTGTGCAGGGGGGAAATCTCTGTATTCGAGTGTATACCGGAGATGGACAACAAACTGCAATGCTGATTCTAGTTCATGGCTTACGTATTGAAAACGTACCCACTGCACTGGAATTAAATATGGATCATGTCCTAAAACCTGTTTTGACAGAGCAGGAACCTTTTCAGGATTCCCCGTATTGCAATAATGCTCTGGTCTATACCTGGCAAGACAGAGGAATACGTCTTTACAGTGCTATGCTTCTTGATCCCATAGAGATGGGAGCGGGCGATGGTAGATTGAATCGCAATGTCGGAGAGTGGCTTGATTTCAATCTTGACGGCAAGATTTCATTTGACCAATACGAAACGGAAATTATTGGCACCTATGATATTGCTACAAATACCTGGATGGGTGGAGTTTATGACGGTCGTACCTTCAATGTGAATATGGGAATATACCCTATTGAGCTTACCGAAGCCAATAATGGTCGTATAGTTCAGTTTGGATCAGATTTTGGTAGTAGATCTGGAAGATCATACAGCTCCTTTCAGGATCATATAATTTCTGCCGATGAAGAATGCCCAGTCTATGTTACAGCTTACAAGTTTTATGATGACAACAATGATAGAGCCTTTACTCCAAAATACCAAGGGAACTCTCACGAAGTATATCTTTCCGGAGAGCATCAAATTAGGCTTAAAGCATCCGAAACTTTGATTGTTGATGTTTATCCCTCTCCTCTGACCGCAGGATGTGTTCCCGAATTGATTGATGCAAACACTCCCCTAACATTTACCGTGAGAGATACCTCAGGTCGTCCTCTGGATTTTAAGTATGGAGTTATAGACCCAAGAGGCAGATCAGAAACATATGCCCAAGATGTTCATCAGCACCTTTTTGTGGACACTCCGCCCGAGCCTCTTCCACAGTATTATTGGACCAGAACAGATTTACATAATGATGATTTATCTTATGATTGCAATATTCGCATGTATTCCAAGCAAGGTATGAGTTTTAGTCCAATCAGTTTTGATTTTTCAAAAAGTCACGAAGGAAAATATTCTTTTTACAATTTTTGCGCCAATGATGAAGGGGCTTTTGAGGTGCAGGTGTATAGCCCTGACAGAACACAGATGGGACGAACTATGGTCTCAGTGGTTGCTCCAAAGGTTGAATACACTATTTCGCCTGTAAATGTAAGAGGCAATATTCTTCAAGGTATGGGCCAGATACAGGATCCAGATTTTATTATGACTGCTGGAGCAAATAAGTTCTATTTGTTATCAATAAAAGCTTTCAATGCACAAGGCCAACTAATCAAAGGGGTTCAACGCAAAAATCCTTTTAGAAACCAGGACGAGCGAGATCTTGTTTTCCATTCAGGAAGAATGACGCCCTACACTACTTTACCTTCCAGCAACAATTTGCATCTTAAATTCAAGGAAGCTCCTTCCCCCTATTTCTTACACCAGAGCTTGTGGGAAAATTCAGAACGTATTGTTATTCATCACGGTAATACTTATGCCATTGAACATATTGGAGGAAGGATTTATAACACTACTAATATGCGCTATGACAGTGGAAACTTTTCAATTTCCCAACTTATTGACCAAAATGATACTATCCAGTTGAATAAGGGTTGGGGATATGGTTGTATTTACAACCATCCTCATAGCAATATTTACTGTTTTTCTGATCTCGATAAAGATGGAAAATTGTCTAGTGAAGATGCATTTAAAATCGGAGCAGACGGGGTAGTTCGAACAATTCTTTTTGCTGAAGATGTATGCAATTTCGGTGTATTAGTAGGAGCAAATTTTTATTCTGATCATCCCTTATTTTCAGATGTAGTAGGCAAGGCACCCGTTTTTTCTAATGATCCATCCAGCATTCGTGGCAGGTATAGAAGAAATTGGAGACCTATTCATTCTTACACACAGGCTGATGAAGTATTTGCATTGGATTGGGATGCATTTCCTGAGAACGATTTAGTTTTATCTCCTCCTCGTTTAACAGTATTAAACGCAGAAACAGGCCTTCCCTATCGAAGAGACCTTTTGTATCCCGGAAATTACGATCTGGTTTATGGTATTATTAATCATATCCAAGTGGTGGTAAATCCAGCTGATCCTCGAGACTTTCCAATCATAGAGGGTACTGTCCGTCTTTTTGGAAATACTCATGAGTCTTATGTCCATGGTACTTTGGAGCGAAAAAACAATCAATCTTCAACAAGAATTTCCTTTATGCCAACAGGAATCGGTCAAACCATTGCTCATTTACTTTTTACATCAAAAAACATTTATTACGATAGAGAAAATCCTATTTTTCACGGCCCAGGACAATATGCGGTCGATCCGAAAATTTCATTTGATAGTGTCCGTGCATTAATGCTCACGTTTCCCGAAAGTGTCTTTATGATGTCTCAGCAGGAGTGCTCCATTCTGATCAGAGTTCAAGAAAAAGGAACACAGATGCTCGTAAGTGATGCAACAGTATCCCTGAGCAGCTCTGAGCGATCTATAATATTAACAAGTGACGCAAAGGGTGAAGTACGTTTTACTTTTACTCCCAAGCAGGATGAACTAATACGATTCTATGTTTTTAAAGAAGCGTATTTGGAGGATGAACGATGGTTAAAAGTCGAAGAATAATAGTTTGGGCTTGCATCCTGGCACTGATATTTCAGATATTTTCTTTCTTGCCAATTCTCATGAGTACTACTGCATCAGAAAAAGAATCTTGGGTTTCTTATAAAGGCGACCATGCACATTCTGGTTTTTATAACAAAACAACCAGCAACAAATTGTCTTTGCAATGGAAACATAATTTTCGAGGAGATTATGCCTCTCCAGTGCATGTCACTGGTAACTATATTTATTTTATTGATCGAAGTGGTTTTTTATGTGCTGTCAACAGAGAAGATGGATCAGAAATCTACCGAAAACATATTCACGATCAACGACAAATTGTTGGCTCTGATACTTCAGATCTCTATACAACTGTGGTTGCAGGCCCTATTTTTGGCCGCAGGGGAATCGAGGATCCAAGCAATCTGATCCTAACCTTTGATAGAGTAAGTGGAGAAAAGCTTTGGGAACTTACAATAGATGCAGTAATGGTAACTCTTCCCATTATTAAAGAGTCCAAGCTCTATCTTGCAACTGGAAAAGTAGATCCAACCTATACAAAAACACTTGGGGGATCAATGATGTGCTTGAATATTGCTCAAGGAGAAATAATTTGGCAAACCGATCTTGAAGATTATGCCTTTGTTTTGGGCTTTCCTCTAACTCTCGCAAATGATGTTATTTTAAGTCAGACTATTGCCTATAATCGAACTAGTCAAACCCAATTTATACCGTTACTCTATGCCTTCAATACCACTAATGGAAGAATTCTATGGAGCAAGAAACCAATGGAAGAAGGTCGTGTTTTTGGAGTTCCTTCGGTTCGCAACAATCAAGTATATCTTCTCGAAAATCCTGGAATGATTGGGGGTGGAGGAAGAGGGCCAGGGGGAGGCGGACCTCCAGGAGGAGGTGGTCCTCCTGGACGTGGCGGAAGGAGAATTGAAGCTTGGTTGTTAAAAATTGATCTAAACACTGGCAACACTCTTGCAAGCATGTCAATTGAAAATGAAAACTTTGGAACATTTTCCCCTACACTAGCCCAGGATGCCATTTATTTAAGTTCTTTTACCGGAAAAATATATTGCATCGACTATCAACTTGATCGGACTTATTGGGTGAAAGAATATGAGCGTTTTTCTTTTTTTACTGAACTTACTGCATCCAGAAACTACTTATACACTGTTCTGTATAGTGGAGATTTACTATGCATTTCGAAGGAAACAGGTGCTATCCAGTTTAGATATCGCATAGGAAATTATGGAGGTATACCGGTATTAGCTGACGAGCAGTTGATTGTTTCCAGCGATACTATATATTGTTTTTCTTCCAATGCCCAACCAATTTTGATCACCGAACCCACAAGACTTTTTGCAGGAAAATTTACTGAAAAAGAAAAAAAACAATTAGCTTTTCGAGTAATATATACAGGGCTGGACGCTTTGGAAGGTAGTATTCACTCACCAGTCCCCTGGTTACAAATAAAACCAGATAAAATCATACAGAACCAACAGACTTTTTTTGTAAGCATAGATCCTACCCAAATGGAAGCAGGTCTGTTTGAAGTCTCAATCGAGATTAACACAAATAAAGGAGTCAAATCCATCCCTATCGAGGGAGAATTCGAAAAACTACCACCACTTGAGCTTGAGCTTAATATTCCCGAAGAAGGTTTGCTGATTAATCAAAAAGTTTATCTTATAGTAGGCAAAACACAGCCCCTGATATCTGTTTGGATTAATGGTTTGGAATTGTATGCTGACAGAGACGGAACTTTCTCACATTATTATCATCTTAGAGAAGGTTTAAACAGCTTAATCGTTGAAGTGCTTAGTCATGACCGACGACACACTTCTCTTACACGAAGCGTAGAGCTTGATACCATACCCCCCCGACTCGACAGCATAGAAGTTGCTTATTGTGTTGACTGTAATGGGTATATTGTCAAAGGAAAAACTGAAGCAGGTATTACCATAAGCTGGGAAAATGGGGAAGCATTATCGAGTGAATCAGGGTCTTTTTCTTTTCAGCTTGAAGGATTGACAAGTGGAGATTCTCTTAAGCTTAACTTTACAGATAAGGCTCAAAATACCATAGCAAGAGAATTGTTTATGCCCTAGATTCCCTTCTGCTTCTTCAAGTCTTCCTCAAGTTTGATTTTTAATTCCCTGAGATGTTCAAGTTCTTTCTCAATACGGGCAAGTTGCTGATAAATATCTTTTACATTTTGAGTGTTTTTTTCCCAACCTTCTTTAGTGTTTTGAATGAGATGGTCAAAAATAGTTTTTTGTTCTTTAATAATTCCAGCAAATGATTCTATTGATCTTTGCATGTTTTTAAGAGGATCTTCTTTTTTGATTTGAAGGATAGGCGCAAGGGTCTTTTTATTTAGTTTGTAGTCTTGAAGAGTTTTTAGCGTATAAAGATTGGACAGAATAAGCAGAGCTATGATTAATGAGTTTAATGTTTTTTTCATGCTTTTCCCTTCTTGTGCTTCAAAAATATCTTCGATGAAATTTTACCTCAAAAAAAATAAATGAACAAAATAAAAAAAACTTTGTTTTTATTATATAAATAGTTGACAGTTTCAAACATCACGATACATTAGTCAACTAGATGAAAAATTAAAATAATAGGAGTGAAAAAAATGCCAAAAGCACAAGTTAAAATTTCGCCGAAACAGAGAATTTTAAACGAAACGATTGATCTTATCGGTAAGGAATGTAAGCTCAAATTCACCACTCGAGAGCTCTCCAAAAAGGCAGACGTCAATCTTGCATCCATCAATTATTACTACAATTCTAAAGGTGAATTAGTAAAACAAGCCGAAGAGTTTCTTACTGAAAAGATTGAAGCAGCCTACGCAGAACTTGGCAACACCAAAAGAGCTGCCAAAGAAAATTTGATGCGCTGGGCCGACAGTATGGTAGATCTTCTCATTGACTACCCCGGAGTCATGTATGTTTGGTCTTGGAAAGTTATTATTGGAAAGCATGCTTCCAAAGATTTCCTTGATATTTTTTATTCTCCGGAAAATCCTGTTACCAAGGTGCTTGCTAAAGCTATGCCCAAGGTCAAGCCCGAGTTAGTGAACTTTAAAAGCATCCAGCTAGTCTCTGACATCATGAATCCTTTCATTTTCAACCAAAGCGCTGAAGGTAAAAGATTCTTTGATATGAAGTCAGACAAATCCCGAAAACAGTTCCTTGAGTTGGCTATCGACTCAGCCCTTACCGCTTAGTATCAGCGCTTTCGCTTTAGTCTAAACCTTAGCTTACGTGCACAACAGATGCATAGATAGCCATAAAATTATCCGATTTTATGGCTATCTATCTTCTTCAGCAAGAAAAGTATTCTTCGGTTTTTTAATACTCGCTTTTTTTTCTACAAGTACACCAGCAATCTCACATTCAGACTATCCATTTTTAAATTCACATTATCATGCTTGGACTATGATAGTGAATCGCCCACTCTTGTATTGTGATTCCAGACTCCACACAAATCTTCCAGTGTCCCCTGTGATAATGGATGGAATTTTATATGCCCCCGCTAAAGCTGTAGCAGATATTTTTGGCTGGACGATTAAAGATAATCCATCAAGCCTGAATATCTGCCTTAATAATGTTGAAGCAGATGAAATTGAGATTTACAGCAATCAATCCTTTTATATTTTCAATAAAGAAAAAGTTCATTGGATGGATCAGTTTACTCTTTTCAAACCCTTTCTTATGGATGACCATTTAATGATACCTACTGAGTTTTTTTTAAAACAATTAGGTGCCATCAATGTAGAATTTGATAAAAACAATCAACGTTTACATTTTTGGAGTTTAAAAAACAATCTTCCACAAATGGCATCCAAGTTTATAATCAATAGCACCTATCCTTGCTATCAGGGTAGTGTTTTTCGAAATGGCAAAATCATTGACGAATGTTCACCAAAATCATTGCTACTCAAGGTAAAATGGACGCATGAAGTGTTAGATCGCTACACTACCTCTCCAGTAGTGTTTGGTGATTTAATTTATATTGCAGATCGAACTGGAACTATGTCGTGCTTAGATATTCTTTCGGGAAAAGTTCGTTGGAAAAAAATGTTTACAGATCGATTGTTCAGTACTCCTTTTGTTACGGAAGATTTTTTATATTTTGGTTCCTGGGATGAACACTTTTATTGTTTAGATAGATTTTCTGGAAATCTAATCTGGAAAACAAATTTACATGGTATGATTCAGTCATCTCCATTGCTTTTCAATGGGCAAATCTTTATTGGAACCTTGCAAGACAAATTTTTCTGTCTTGATCTAAAGTCTGGTAAAGTACAATGGTTTTTTGAAGCAGAAGACGAGATAGCATCTTCACCTTGCACTGATGGAAAGAGCTTGTTTTTTGGATGCAGAGATTATCACGTTTATGCCCTTTACATAGAAACAGGTCATTTGAAATGGAAAACTGCCACCAAAGGTTGTACTTTTGCTACACCCTGCATCCTGGAAGGCAAACTATATCAAGGATCCCAGGATGATCATTTGTATTGTATTTGTCCTGAAGAGGGTGCTATTGTTTGGAAAAGCAAAACTCAGGGCGGGATATACGGTACTGCCTCTTTATTTTACGATAGGGTTATTATTGGGTCTCAAGATGGAAATCTCTATGCTTTTCATAAGGACACAGGCAAAGAGCTTTGGACCTACCAAGATATACATGCAATATATGCCAATCCTCTCATTTCTGGAAAAAGAATATATATCGGTACTACGGGTGGAAAATTTTATGTTATAAATGCGGGGTCGGGAAAACTGATTCATGCTTATGACTTAAAGGATGGCATCAACACCTCTGCAGCTATTGCATCTGAAACTGTTATGATTGCAAGTGGCAATGTTTTGTACGCTTTTGGTAATCCATAAAAATAGACATAACTTAACACTCATTCCATTTATTTGCCTTGAATTAAGTTGAATTAGTGGGATAATACCCACTATAATGAATGGAAAAATGTGGCATTTTAAAGAATTAACATCGACCAATGATTATGCTATTGAGCACATCGATACATTAGCAGATCGTGATATCATTCTAGCTGATATCCAAACTCAAGGCAAAGGCAAACAAGGAAGAGTATGGCATTCATCCAATTCCAATAACGTGTATATGAGTATCGTCCTCAAAGAAAACTCCAACTTAGCTCGCGTCTTGCCTAAACTCACTCTTTTTTCTGCAAGTATGGTTGCAGAATTTATCGAAGCAAATTATGTGCAGACGCTACATCAAGTGCAACTTCGTAAACCCAACGATGTGCTAATAAACCACCAAAAAATTGCTGGCATTTTAGCTGATGCTTCATGGATGGGAAATCAACCCAGATATGCAATTGTTGGGATTGGCATCAACTTGAACATGACCCCAAAAGAACTGTCCTTCATAGATCAAGCTTCGTCCTCTCTCAATCTTATTTGTGGAAAAGCTATACACAAAGAAAGTTTCGTGCAGTTATTTATTGATTACTATTTCTTACATTTAAATGCCTTTCTATCTAATAGCTGTTCCCAAGATCATGGCGTAAGCTATTTCCAACGATACGAAGAGTCCAAGCTTCCAGATAAATGTTTATTCCATACCATTCCAAGCAATGGACATAAAACAAACAAGCAATATCAATTAAAGACAGGTGAATAATTATGGTTCAAGAGGGTCTCATCGTTATGGTTGTCGGCATGCTTACAGTCTTTCTCTTTCTCGTTATTCTTGTGCTTCTTATGCAAGCTATGAGCAAAATTGTTGCTCTGTTTCCTGGTGTTTCTATTGCTCAAAAAGAGAGCAAGGAATTTCCTGAACAAATAGCAGCTCTTCTTGCTCTGGTTTATCATCATCAGGCACAGGCTAAAAAAACTACAAAAAACGAGGTTAAATAATGAGTATAAAACGCATTCATGTGATGGATACTTCTTTTCGAGATGGTTTTCAATCCGTATTTGGCGCAAGAGTGTTGACTCCTGATTTTCTTCCTGCTCTCGAAGCAGCCGTAGAAGCAGGCATCACTCATTTCGAAGCTGCTGGAGGAGCCAGATTCCAGAGCCTTTATTTCTACTGCAATGAAGATGCTTTTGCCTCTATGGATTTGTTCAGAAAGACGGTCGGGCCAGAAATCAATCTTCAATCCCTTGCTAGGGGTATAAATGTGGTGGGTCTTGACTCTCAGCCTGCAGATATTATTGATTTGCATGCCAAACTATTTAAAAAACACGGTATGACGACTATCCGGAATTTCGATGCTTTAAATGATCCAGACAATTTAAAGTATTCTGGCGAATGCATAAAAAAACACGGGTTAAAACACGAAATTTCAATATCACTCATGGATCTACCCCCAGGCTGTCAAGGAGCCCATGATGTAAGCTTTTACATTAAAGTACTCCAAGATATTCTTGCGCAAGGCATACCTTTTGACAGCATCTGTTTCAAGGATGCTTCCGGTACCTCTCACCCCAGAAAGGTTTTTGAAACCATAAAAACAGCCCGAGATATACTACCCAAAGATACTTTCATAAGATTTCATACCCATGAATCAGCCGGAGTCTCGGTTGCATGTTATATGGCAGCACTCGAAGCTGGAGCTGATGGTATCGACCTTGCAATGGAGCCAGTTTCAGGAGGTACCTCTCAACCTGACATACTCACTATGATCCATGCCTTAAAAAATACCCAGTGGGATCTTGGTCTCGATGCTCAAAAAAT
>Ga0351890_10287_pt1 | contig 13938 bp, 11 predicted proteins | sample TotcelFGM3001M15_FD_206743 | JGI IMG/M metagenome (GOLD analysis project Ga0351890, IMG submission 206743) | Enriched cells from coal bed in the Powder River Basin, Montana, United States - Total cells FGM rep3 HSBNCT.FGM.300.1.M15 ...
TCACCCGGCTGCGCTCCCGTTGTCGGCGAAAGCGTTCCTGTTGTCGGCGAAAGCGGGCGTCGAACGAATTGCCCACCGGAGTTTTGCCGACGATGAACGTGGGTTGGCCCGTTGTTCTTCGGCCGACGGGCGGGTGACATCCTCCGCGATGAAGGCGTAGCGACCGTCACGCAAGCCGTTTTTGAGTGCATTCTTGACGCGCCGGTCTTCGCCGGAGTGGAACGACAGAATTGCCATGCGTCCGCCGGCCTTCAGGCAGCGCGGCAGTTGTTCTAGGAAAGCATCGAGCGCTCCGAATTCGTCGTTAACCGCGATCCTTAGGGCCTGAAACACCCGCCGCACGGCATCGTTCGAAGTCTCGCTCAAACGATGCGAGTGCGCGACGATCGCATTTCGCACGACGGCGGCCAATTCGCGAGTTGTCGTCAAGGGCGCGCGATCGTGAGCGAGCAGAATGGCTCGCGCCAATGTACCGGCCAGCGGTTCATCGGCGTTGTCCTTCAAGAGCCGCGCCAACTGGTGTTCGCTCAGTTTGGAAAGCAGCGCCGAGGCGGGTTGGCCATGTCTGGGATTCATACGCATGTCGAGCGGCCCATCGACCTTGAACGTGAAGCCTCGCCCGGGGTCATCGATCTGCATCGACGACAATCCTAAGTCGGCCAGCAACACATCGACTCCCCCTGGAGCCTCGGCTTCGATGAATCGAATGATGCCAGCGAAATTCATTCGTTTTACAACCAAGCTCTCCGGCGGAAAGCCCATTCGCCGCAGCCTTGCTTCGGTTTTCGGCAGTTCGATCGGATCACAATCCGACGCGAGCAGCTTGCCACCCGGTTGCACAGCCGCCAGCAACTGCTGTGCATGACCGCCGTATCCGAGCGTGCAATCGATCGCGATCTCACCGGACTGCGGCGCCAACACCTTCAAAATCTCGCGCATCATGATCGGTCGATGCGTCCCTGCCGGAGTGTTCCCGCGGGCGATGACCTTGGCCACGTCCTCGGTATATGTTTCCGGTTGATGCTCTTTGTACTTTTCGCTGTACTGGCGCGGATTCCTGCCGCGATAGCGAGGACGTCGGGGAGGCTTGTCAGGTGTAGGGTCCGTCATGCACGTTGCCCTTGATGCGGAAAACGATAATCAACGACTGTACGATTTCAGGATGTCTCAAGCAATCCCTGCGCCCTAATTCAAGGCGCTTTGGTACGGTCCTCTGGCGCGGCAAATTCTTCACCCTGCGTACAAATCGCTTACCGCATCACGTGTTACAGAATCATATCCTGAAAATCCCCCGCGGCGGCATGACATTTGCAATTCCGGGAGTTCATGGCCATCGATCCCGCATACGGAGGATGTTGCGATGAAAATCACCTTAACGGTTGCCGAAAGCAGGCCTCGCACCGTGGTTGTTGATTCGTCCGAGTTCCTGATCGGCCGCGCCGACGATTGCGACCTGAAGCTCCAAAATCCACTGGTCAGTCGGCATCACTGCGCCCTGACCATCCAAGACGGTCAGATCTTCGTTCGCGATCTCCACAGCGTCAATGGAACGGGCGTGAATAACCAAATCCTGGTCGGGGAACGCCCGCTCCGCGATGGCGACAACCTGTGGATTGCGGCGACACCGATCGAGGTTAGGATCCAAAACGGTCGAGCCGCATGGGTGGACAAAGTTTTCCGTGTCGTCCCGCACCTCTTTCGAGAAGCAGATACTGCAAGAGAGCGTCCGACCCGTGGACGGTGTCCTGCGGGTGCGTAAAGAGAACTACAGCTGTTCGTCCGGCAATTCGAACAGATCCTTTGCCCGCGCCAGATCGCCACTCTCCAGGCCCCGTCGGAACCACCGCGAACGCTGGGAGGAGGTGCCGTGTGTAAAGGAATCCGGAACCACGTAGCCTTGAGCCCGTTTCTGCAGCCGGTCGTCGCCTACGGCGCTGGCGGCCCCCAGAGCTTCGTCCACGTCACCCGACTCCAGGATTTTTTTTGTCCGTTCGGCATGGTGCGCCCAGACGCCGGCCAGATAGTCCGCCTGCAGTTCCAGGCGAACCGATAACTGGTTCTGCTCCGCCTTGCTGACGCGTCCACGTTGCTTGTCGACCAACTCCATGTAGCCAACCAGCTTCTGCACATGGTGACCGACCTCGTGCGCCAGGACGTAGGCGACTGCGAAATCGCCGGGAGCGCCGTACTTTGTCGTCAGCTCCTCGCAAAAACCGAGGTCCAAATAAAGCTTTTCGTCCTCGGGACAGTAGAAGGGCCCCATCGCTGCACTGCCAAGCCCGCACGCCGACTGAACGCGATCGGTGTAGAGCACCAACTTGGGCTCACGATACTTGCTGCCGAGTTGCTGTTCAAACAACTCGCTCCAGACGTCCTCCGTGTCCGCCAGCACCACAGAAACGAAGTCCCGGAGAGGTTGTTCGGCGGAATCAACCTCCTGAGGGGCGCCCGCCGGAGGCTGCATTTGCTGCAACAGGGCTTGCGGGTCGCCGCCCAACAGCATCACCACCAGCAGCACGACCACGGTGCCCAGACCTCCGCCCATCGCCACTCGGCCCACCGGCATTCCTCGCCGATCTTCCACATTGCCACTCTGTCTCCGGCCTTGCCATCGCATGTGTGTCGCTCCGGTTCCACATAATTCGTCGAACAAAGCGAATTGTCCGAGCTTACTGCGATCCATCCTGTCGCCGATAACCCGCGTCGTGAAATCCGTCGGGGGAGCCAGCACTGAATTCTTGGCCGTCACCCTCAGTTTGTCAATGGAACAGGATCAGGCACTTGGGAAACAATTAATTCACAGGCATCAGGTTTGGGGCTGGACGTCACGCAGCGTCCTGCTGATCCATTCCAATGCTCGCAGATGTTCAACAGGTTTATCGTTTGGCGACAGCAGCAAGACGATGGTTCGCACAAATTCGCCGTCCAGGCTGTTGAAGTCGATGCCCTGGGCCGTATATCCGACGATTCCAACGGTGCGACGGACTGACGGATGTTTGGCATGGGGAATGGCAACGCCTCGACCGATGCCGGTCGCTCCCAGTTCTTCTCGGGCCATGATCTTGGCGACAATCGCGTCGCTGGCCTCTGGTGAAATACAATCTAACTCGCCAAGTCGGCGAACAAGGACTCGGATCGCTTCGTGCTTGCTCGAGACATGAAGTTCTTGCACTTCGCCCACGAGCGCGTCATTCGTTCTGGCTGCTGCGGGAAACCACGCAAGCAAGCCACAATACGGGCAGGACGCATCGCCCCGTGGGCGGGACGGCTCTACACAGATTTCGTGGCCGCAAATCGTGCAGCGGTTCGGCTGCCCCTGTGGTGTGCATGACGACTGCATTTTTCATTTCCCCACTTCCACGGCTGGAGTTTCAGTTGCAGGGGCCGATTGTAGCCATCTTGGGATGGTCCCGCCAAGATGGTCAGACGGTCCGCCTCAAGCCTTTGGTGCGCCAAGGCGGCAGCGCGCCACGCTCCGAGGCTGTGAAAAAAAGGGACTGGCTCCGAGCAGACACCGCGAAAACACGAGAATCTGCTTGGTCGCGAGGTGCCTGTCCCAATTTTTTTCACAGCACTACCTTCTGCCGTTGGGGTTGGGACAGGGACCAAGCGGATCCAGTCGTCTTCGATCCCGTCAGGTGCTAATCCGCTCAGCGGGCAGGGGCGAGGGGCCATTCGAATCTGCCGCTCGCCTTGCTCCGCGCAGCACCGATGGCCGAAAAGACTTCTCAGCCCTCTCCCGCCGGAGTTCGCCGGAGCCCGGCGGGGCGCTGGGAACGCATCTCGGACCGGCGTTTCTGCGCGTTGTGGCGTTTGCGAACCAGGGGCAGACCCCACAGATAGACTCCGGTCAACGTCAAGGCGATGATCGCGATGCTCGTGGCGTCGATCGCCAGCTTGCCGGCCGTGCCGAGGATCTTCCCCGTATGAACGTCCGTGACGAACTTCTTCCAGTCGAACGCCGGCGCTGCTCGGCCGCTCATTCTCGCCTCGTATTTCGCCAGCACCTCGCCTGTTTCTGCATCGATCCGGATCTCGTCCCCGTTTCCCCGGCTGATCTTGTAGGCCAACCAGCCGCGCTCGTCCTTCAGTTCGATCTTATCCAACGGCACATCTCCATAGTGCTCGCGGGCCAGTTCCAGCGCCCGCTCGAAGCGGATCGGCAGAACGCGAAGGTCCGTCGTCGAGGTCAACAAGCCGCTCGGTCCCCGATTTCCTTCGCCGCCGTGGAAGATCGCGTCCTTGTGGTTTAGCAAGATGCCGGTAGCGGCGACGGCCAGGATCAGCAGCGACAGGAATAAACCGCCCCACGAATGCCACTTGCGGAACGTCCGCAGCAGCCGATTCCGGTCGGACGAATTCGCGGCGGATTGTGTCATGGCAGCTCCGGTATCACTTCGCCGTTGGCTCGCGTCAGGATCGAAACAAAAACGGGCGGCGAGATCGTGGCGCCAAGCAGGCGGACGGAGCCATCGCCGAACGCGGCATTGGCGCCGCCCGGGTGAAAGGCATACACGCCTTGATCGTTGCAGCAGTTGACGCAGCAGGGACCCGTGCCAACACAGCCCCCCGGAACCAGCATCTTGGGGTCGAAGCCGGTGGCGTGACTGGCCCAGCCGGTCTTCGTATTGACGCCTCCCGTTCGCAGCAGTCCGCTCCACACGTCGGGCTTGCCGGCGCACTCAATGACCATCACGCTGTGCGACAGGCCGTCGATCGCATCGCGGAGGTAATTGGGGGCCTTCACCTTCTTCGTCAGAATCGACTTGTCATCCAGGACGGTCAAGCCGAACTGGCTCTGCACGTAGTTCTTCTCATTGTTGCCGATTCCGCTGGGCGGGATGTAATCGCTGGCGGACGCCGTAAACGCCACGCCGCCTTCGACCCCGCTGAACAGCCGTGGCGAATTCGGCGTCGAGGGGCAGACGAACACACTCAAGAGCGTCTGCACGACGCCGCTGTTGCCCGGGTCGTACCAGTGGATCGACCAATCGTAGCTGTCGTACAACGCCGCTTGCTCGACGTACGGCAGGATCTGCACGCCGGGGCCGACCTTGTTGGTGTTGGCGTCGTTCAGGCGGTCGCCGAAGGGAAGATACCCAAAGGTGTTTTCAAAGTTGTGCATGGCCAGCGCGATTTGCTTCAGATTGTTGCTGCACTGGGCGCGGCGGGACGCCTCCCGGGCCTGCTGGACCGCGGGCAGTAGCAGGGCCACCAGCATCCCGATAATGGCCGCGACCACCAACAGTTCCACGAGCGTAAAAGCCGGGCGATTGCCTCGCCTCGCAATTTCGGCATCAGCGCCATATCGCATGGGTTCCTCCTTCAATGCAAGTCCAGGGTGATGGGGCGACTGCCGTCGGCAGTCGCTTCGATTTCCAAGTCAGTGGTATCCGCCCGTGCGTATCGAGGGGGCAGTAGGTTGGGGCCTTCTCCGTCTTCATTCACCCTCGGACGCCAGATCACCGTGACCTTGTAACGTCCGAGCAGAACGCCGTCTCCCGGCCACTTCGAACCGGCTGCGAACGCTCCATGGTCACCCGACACCGCGACCGGCACCCAGCCGGGACCGTCGAATACGGGATGAAACGCCAACTCGGCTCCGGCCAGCGGCTTCCCGCGAAACAGCACGGTCCCTTCCAACGGGTAAAACCGCGGCCCCGGCTCGCCACAACCGGCCAACAGCATCAGCGGCGCCAGCGCAAGGCCAAGGATCTTCGGCAGGGAACGAGGGGGATTCATCGATCGAAACGCTCCAATCCGATCAAGCCCACGAAATAAAATTGAGACTCAGTATCGTACTGCGGGCAGTATCGAACAAGCGGTGATTTTTGTCAACGTGGAGCGCAGATTTTTTTGGCGATTTTCCCCCGACACGATTTTGCCGGGACTTGTCAGACGGGTGCCGACTTCGACGGTCCGCGAAACCTCCCGCGTTCGGTCATCCAATCGCCAAACGGGATTTTGGCGATTTGGAGCCGCTCATGCCGGTTAAGGCCGGAAGGTGCCTCTGGAAACACGGCAACGCGACGAGCCAGACTGCGTGGATCTCCCTCGCCACCCTACCTTCTACCTTTGTGGTTTGGGACAGGGACCAGGCGGATCCAGTCGTCTTCGATCAATTGCTCTCCGCCTTCGATATCCGCAGTCAACGTCAAAATCTGCGAATCCACGATTTCCGGATCGAAGACCCCATGGTCGCGGATCTCCGACATCGCGAAATGCAACACGAGGTCCAACTCGCCATCGCCATTGATGTCCTCGAACGCGTAATGCCGCGGGTCAATGAGCTTGCCATTTAAGCGAATGGAGGTCAGATCGACCGTGGACGCGTCAAAGTTGTCGATGCCGTCGGAGTAAATCACCATCGAGAGCGTCCCGTTGGCACGTAGACTGATCGGATCGATCTCGTCGCCGTTCCCCGGCTTCACGTCGAACATCGGAGGCCGATGTTGCGCCTCCCACGCACCGACATCCACCTCCGCGCCGGCCAAACGGAAAAACCCGAAACCGCGCTGATCGAACGTCAAGGGGGATCCGTCGGCGGCAAGAGCCAACACGCTGCTGCCCGCGTCGAGCGCCGGACTACCCGATAACAAGGCGATCGTCGGCGTCGGACCGCCGTGGTCCTGCAAACCGGCCGGATCAAGCAGCACGTCGACGCCGACTTGATTGCCGTCCACGCCATCGGTGATGCTGCTGCCGCTCTCGCCATTGCTTCCGTTCTGAATGACGTTGTGCTTGGCGGAAGCGATCGTCCCCGTGTCCGCCACGTCTGGCCCTACCGCGGCCGTGTTGCCTGCTACAATCGAGTTGGCAGCAGTCAAGGTTCCGATGTTGAGGATGCCGCCCCCCGAGACGCCTCCCAAGTTATTGGCCACCGTGCTGTTGGTCATCGTCAGCGTGCCCATGCTCATGATGCCGCCGCCGTGGGTGGCGGAGTTGCCAGCGATCGTGCTGTTGATGACTGTCAGGGTGCCAATGCTGGCGATGCCCCCACCGCCGTCACCAGCGAAGTTGTTGGCGATCGTGCTGCCGCTGACAACCAGCGTGCCCGAATTGAAAACTCCGCCTGCGTAAAGCGCTCGGCTGTCGGCTATCGTGCAGGCTGTGATGGTGAGATTCGCGCTATTGGAAACCGCCCCGCCCATTGGAGCGAGCGTTTCATACGACACACGGCCGTTAATCAACGCCAGCCCGCTGATCCGGACAGTGATCGGCTCCACCGCGGTGCCGCCGACGTCGAAAATCCGGCTCGCATTATTGCCGCTGATCCTCAATCGATCCGCGCCCGGACCACGGATCGTCAGACTGTCCGTGATCCGCAACTCGCCGGACGTGAGCGTGATTGTCATTCCCGCGAGGCTCGCGTCGAACTCAATCGTATCCGCTCCGGGATTCGCATTGGCCCATCCAACGGCGTTGCGCAAGGTGCCCTGTCCGGCATCCGCCGTGTTCCACACGACGGCCGCAAGCAGTGTGCGATCCTCCAAGGATTCGAGACCGAGCTGACGAGAGCAGATTCGTCTCTTGTGCTGGGCCGTCTTTTGGCCGACGGCGCGACTCCTGCTGAACAATGGATAAAGCATCATCATGGCGACCTTTCCGAACGGAGACACTAATGACTTAGAATAGCTGTTACGATCTAGGCCAGATGAAATTCGGCCTAAGACGTAGCACGAGTCTTAGTGATCGGTCGGGGCGAGTCAAGCCAATGCGCCCTTTTTCGGTAGTTGGCCGTCAATGGGTGGGCTTCGCGTGCCGCCTCTGCGGGCCTCGCTCGTACGTGCAGGAAGAAACGTGACGATCCGCGTGGCCCCAACTGCCCTTACGACGCCTCCGTCTCGGTGGTTTTCAAGGTGATGCCCAGACGGATTCCGGGCGCGTCAAGGTTTTTAACGGTCAACGATCCGCCGAACGACGACACGATACGTTCGGCCACGGCCGGCGCCAGGCCCAAGTCCCCCCCGGGTGTAATCGAGTCGCGAACAGCCAGCACGTCGAAGAAGGCGGGGATGAGTTCGGGAGGGATGGAGCGCCCCGTCGCTTCGAGGATCAGCTGGACCGTGCCATCGGCCGCAGTGGTGGTCAAGCGGAGGACCTGCCCCTCGCAGGAGAACTTGATCGCAGTTTCCAGCAGTGATTGCAGGGCCCTTCCCAGCAGGTTCGTACGGCCATGTACGCGCGGCAAGTCGCCAGGCGCCGGCGGCAAGCGGACATCCCGCGCATGGGCCAAGGGAGCCGCCTGGTCCAACGACAGTTGGAGGATCGTGGTCAGCGGACAGGTTTCGAGAACGGCTGCCTCCGCCGTCAATTCGATTTCGGTGAGCAACAACGCATCCTCGAGAAGCGTGATGATCCGGCGGCGGGATTGCTGGAACATTTCCCGCAGCTTGGTGGCTGTCGGCTGGTCGCCGCATTCGCGGAATGCCAGGTCTGCGAGCCCCAGCACGCCGGACAGCGGCGTGCGGAGTTCGTGGGAAATGAGTCTCAAAAAATCGCTTTTAGTCTTATCCAAGACAGCCAGCCGCGCATTGGATTCGGCTAACTGCGCCGTTCGGGCGCGAACCAGTTCTTCCAGATGCACGTTCTGCGCTTCCTGTTTCTGCTGCAACCAGTGAAGCCTCAGGTGGGTTCGCACGCGAGCTTCGACTTCTTCGATCTGAAACGGTTTGGTGACGTAGTCAACTCCGCCCGCGCCGAAGGCTTGAATCTTGTCCAAGGTATCACTCAGGGCGCTGATGAAGATCACCGGAATCTCCCGCAGGCGGGCGTCCGCCTTCAGTTGGCGGCAGACTTCGAAGCCGTCCATATCAGGCATTTTGACGTCGAGCAGGACCAGATCGGGAGGCGTGTTTCGCGCCGCTTGCAGGGCCAGCTTGCCGCTGGGGGCGGGGCGAACCTTGTAGCCGCGCTCCTTCAGCAGACCGGACAGCACCTGCAAATTGGCCGGGGTATCATCCACGATCAGAATGTCGGGCTCGGCCTTCCGAGCAGATCGCATGCGGCTCACAGCGTATCTCCGTTCTCGATGATGCAACTCAGTTTTTCATACTCGTATCGTTCCGCCAACTGCTGCAAGGCCATCGCCGCACGCGGCTCATGGCGGCGTCCCTGATCGATCAAGGCGAGCAGTTGCTCGAGGTCCGCATTGGCGATGGCCGCTTGCATTTGGACGAGCAGATCCGCCGGCCAGCGACGGAGATCCGGGCGCGCCGGTCCACCGTCCGGTTCGCCTGCCGCTGGCATCCTTGCCGAAGATTCCGAGGGTTCATAGAGAAACTCCACGCCCGTGAGCCGGCGGATCTCTTCCAGCAGTTCGTGCGTGCGGAACGGTTTACTCAGGAAGGCGTCCGCGCCGGCCGCTAACGCTTGTCGGCGGCTCTCTTCCAAAACGCTCGCCGTCAGGGTGATGATCTTTGGCAGCAAACCGCCCGGGTGGGCCCGAACTCGCCGAATAACCTCACAGCCGTCCATCCCCGGCATCCGCAGGTCGATCACCAGCAGATGCGGCCGCCAGCGCTGCCAAGCGGCGATCGCGGCCGGACCGTCCGCCGCTTCGTCGGTTTCGAAACCCACGGCGTCCAGAGTCTGGCGAAGCAGCATACGGTTGTCCTGGTGATCGTCCACAACCAGGACGCGCCGCGCCGGTTGGCCGGCTTGCAGCCGTTGGACGCGGCGCAGCTCGGGCCGAGACTGGCTCGGTTCGTCGGCCAGCGGCGCCAAGGGGACTTCCAGCCGGAACAACGACCCTTGGCCCGGCTGGCTGCGCACGGTGATGTCGCCGCCCATCAGCCGCGCAAACTCGCGGCTAATCGCCAAGCCCAGGCCGGTGCCGCTGCCCGCGTCCCGCCCGCTATGGGTCTGTTCGAAACGCCCGAACAGCCGTCCTAACTCGGCGGGCGAGATGCCGGGCCCCGTATCCTCGACCTCGGCCAGCAAACGCCAAGCGCCGGCCGCGTCCGCCTCGCTCGACACGCGCAGCAGGACTCGCCCCCGACTGGTAAATTTGACGGCGTTGGCCAGGAGATTAATCAGCACTTGCCGCAGCTTGCTCTGGTCGGCCAGCACGCGTCCAGGCACGCCGGCGGCGCGTTCCACGGCGAAACGCAGTTGCTTGGTTTCGGCGCGCTCGCGGAACATCAACTCCAAATCCCGCAACAGCTCGTCCAAATCACAAGGTCCCAGATTCAACGATACCCGGCCGGCTTCGATCTTGGACATCTCCAAAATGCCGTTCAGCAAGCCGAGCAAGTGTTCGCCGTTGCGGCTGATGGCATCCAGCCGCTGGCGTTGCTGCGCGGTCAAGGCGGGTTCGGCAAGCAGCAGTTGCGAGAAGCCGAGGATGGCGTTCATCGGCGTGCGAATTTCGTGGGACATGTTGGCCAGAAACGAACTCTTGGCACGATTCGCCCCCTCCGCCGCGTGCCACGCTTCCAAGGCTTCCCGCATCGTGCGCAGCGCGACTTGCCGCGCCTCCTCCAACTCCGCCGTGCGGAGGCGGACCCGTTGCTCCAATTCGGCGTTCAGCTCCCGCAACGAGGCCTCGGCCTGGCGGCGGGCACGGCGTTCTTCCGCCACCGCCAAGGCGTTCTCGATCGCCGGAACCAGACGTTCCAGATGGTCCTTGAGGATATAATCGGTGGCCCCGATTCGCAGGCAATTCACCGCTTGCTCGTCGCCCAAGGCACCGGTGAGAACCAACACCGGCACCGCCGAACATTTCCGCCCCGCGAACCGAATCGCCGCCTCGCCGCTGTAGCCCGGAATGCCGTAATCACAAAGGATGACGTCGAACGATTCCCGTTCCAGGATGGACTCGAACGCCCCTCTTTCACTCACCACCGCAATCTCGCAAGCCAGTCCGTCCGCCCGGAGCTTGCGCTGGACGATCTCGGCATCGAAGCGGCTGTCCTCCAGGTGCAGAATCCGAAGCGGGTGTTTCATAGCGATTAGAACGTGAGAGCCAGGATGCGGTCTGCCATCAAGCGGGCACCCAGTTCCGTATAAGCGATGGCGGCCGCACAGTCCGGCGCCGAATACACGACGGGCACGCCGGTCTTCAAAGCCTGCAGGTTCTGGTCTCCGCAGGGCGGGATGACGCCGACAATCGGACACGTTAACTGACTCCGCGCGTGACCGACGGTTACCAACGTGCCGGCCGAAGACTGATGGAGGATCAACAAAGCGCCCACCAAACCGCTCGTGATCTGACAGGAGATGACACTGCCAAACACCCCCCGCGACATGGCCAAGCAGGTCGATTCCAACTCGAGAGCCAGGACAATGAAATCACAGGCGCGGAAGGCCGCCCGGCTGGCGGGGGACGATTGGCAGGGCAGATCCACAAGCACGTAGTCGAACATCCCGCCGAGCGCGTCCAACAGGTCCTCGGCTTGCCGCGCCGCGATTTCGCGCCGATGATCTACCGTCGGGGGGGCCAGCAACAGCTGTACGCCGCTACGGTGCTGCGTCAAGTGCTTGCTCACCGCCGCTGAATTCAGGCCGCCATCAAGCGGCAGGTCCAGCAAGGCATCCAAGTTCCGCTCCGCCGAGACGCCTAGTTGGTGGGCGACCGTGCCGGGCGAGGCATGCAACTCCAGGACGGCGACCGAGCGCTGGGGAGCCGTCATGGCAAGGGCCGTGTTCACCGCGGCGGTCGTGACGCCCACGCCCCCTTTGGCGCCGACGAAGCCGATCCGCCGGCCCCGTTTGCTGGCGGCAGGCGCTCCCGCCGCGACCGCGACCGCGGCGGCGCGGTTGCGCAACGCCGCGCGCACTCGTGTCCGCACGATCAACTCCGAAAACGGCTTGGAGATGTGATCGATGGCCCCTCCCTCCAGGCTCGCCGCCACATCCGACTCCGCCGTCAAGGCCGTGATGATGATCACCGGAATTTGGCGCGTTCGGCCGTCCGCTTTAAGCCTGCGGAGTGTCGCGAGGCCGTCCAGCACGGGCATCATCACGTCCAATAGGATCAGATCCGGCATTTCCCGGTGGACGATGTCCAACGCCTGCTGCCCGTCGCCGGCCTCCAGCAGCAAGTAGGCTTCGCCGCCGAGAGTATGGCGCAACAAGGTGCGGATGATCTCGTCGTCGTCAACGATCAGTATTTTGGGCGGATTCATGGCGATGGCCTCGGGCACGCTTTCACAAGCTGTAGTATCCCTCGACAGCCGGCACCGTTTCAAGCCCCCGCCGCCGGATTCTGCCGCCAGCCGTACCGGTCTGCCACGACTGGCGTGCAAATGCCCGGAAACAATTCCAATCGGCGCCCGCTGCCGAAGAACGCTTCCTCATCAGGTCGATCGCTCATCAAGACGGTGGCTTGTCTCGCCGACCGCCCGGTCACGGAATTCTGCCCAAGCAGACCAGGCAGATGTCATCCGTCTGCGGGCGGTCGCCGATGAACTGCTGGACGGCGCTGATGACCACGCCGCCCAACGTCCGCACGCCGCTGCCGCCATTTTGCAGGTACTGGCGGATGCGGTCGGTGTGAAAGTACGTGCCGTGCGAGTCCATGGCGTCCGAGACGCCGTCGGTATACAAAGTGAGCGATTCGCCGGGGCTCAGCGTGACCGTGGTTTCCTGGTACTTGGTGCCGGGGATGATTCCCAACGGCAAGCCGGATACCTCGGCACCGAGTTCCTCGACAGTCCCGTCGGCCCTTCGGCACAAGGGCGGCATGTGCCCGGCATTGACCATCGTGACATGGTGCGTGCGCGGATCGAGAACCAAAATCGCCATCGTGACGAAACGCTCGACTTCCAAGTGGCACAAGCGATCGTTCAATTTGTTCATGGCGGCGTCGGGGTAGCTCTCGGTCGCCAAACAGAACTTGGCCTCGGCCGAAACGCGGGCCATGACCATCGCCGCGGCCATGCGTTTGCCGGCGACGTCGGCCACCAATACGGCGAGCCGTCCATCGGGAAGCTCGACGTAGTCGTAGTAGTCTCCGCCCACGAGGACCGCGGCGCGATAATAATCGAAGAACTCGTAGCCAGCGACGGCTGGTGGACATTTGGGCAGAAAGGCGCGTTGAACTTCGTTGGCCAACTGCAAATCCTGATCCATCTCTTTACGCCGCATCACCCATTCGTGGAATTGCGCGTTTTCGATGGTCATCCCGGCCTGGATCGCCACGCTGGCGAGTAACTCCAGATCCTCCTGCTGGAACGTTTTTTGGGGATTCAGACTGTCCAGCTGAATTACGCCGATCGCGTTGCCCCGCGAATCCAACAGCGGGACGCATACCGCGGCGCAGATGCCGCTCCCAATGACGCTGTCCGAGGCATCCGTGGGGATCTCCTTCAACAGCAGCGCTTGCTTGGACTCGACGACTCGGCGGACGAGCGTCTGGCTGATGCGGACTGCGTCTCGACCGGGCTGGCGCGCCTTGGTCCAGCGCGGAATCAACTCGCCCCGGTCGTCGGCCAAGACGATCAGGCCGCGGTCCGCGTGGACAAAAACCCGGAATAGGCTGTCCAGCACTTTGGGCAGCACCGCATCCAGGGTCAGTGTCCGGCCAAGTTCGCGGGTGATGTCGAACATGACACGCAGCTTGACTTCGGCGCTCACCGCGGCCGAAGCCGTTGCCGTCGAGTGCCCGACATCCAGTTGGGACCGAATCGTCGAACTGGAATCCGAGTCTTCGCCGACCGTGACGGCGAGGGGCCCGGAGACGCTGCTTTCGGAGCAACGGAAAACGAGCGTCCGGACCCTGCCGATGTTGATCCGGTCCCAGTCCCGCAGCCGCTCCGGCTGCCTGGGGCGCAAGTCGCGGCCGTTGAGCGACGTGCCGTTTCGGCTGCTCAAATCGGTGACGTAATAGCCTTCGCCGTCGCGGTTGATCTGCGCATGCCGGTGGCTGACGTGCGCATCGTCAATCCGATATTCAACGTCCCGGCGGCCCACGGTGATCGTGCCGTCGGACAAATC
>Ga0351890_10288_pt1 | contig 13877 bp, 7 predicted proteins | sample TotcelFGM3001M15_FD_206743 | JGI IMG/M metagenome (GOLD analysis project Ga0351890, IMG submission 206743) | Enriched cells from coal bed in the Powder River Basin, Montana, United States - Total cells FGM rep3 HSBNCT.FGM.300.1.M15 ...
AGAGAACGTTCCCGTTGGCTTTTCTGTCCGCTGCTATCTTACTGGCTGTGCTGGATGGCACGGCGCCGGCCGCCGAGCCGGGACTGCCCAATCCCTTCTTCGTGTTCAGCAACGGTTTGGGAGGCATCGCCGATCCGCCCAAGGTGCTCGACGAGTTGGGTTACGCCGGCGTCGGCATCAGCGGGCTGAACGTCCTCGGAGCGGTGCAGCAGTACGAGCAGGCGGGCCTGAAGGTCTTCAATACCTACGTCGGCTGCCGGCTGGACAAGACCCCGGCCTATGACCCGCAGTTCAAGCAGGCGGTCGAAGAACTCAAGGGCACCGACGTCGTCCTGTGGCTGACGGTTCTCGGCGGCAAGTACGGCCAGGAGGATGACAAGGCCGTGGAAGTCATCCGCGAGATCGCCGACCTGGCCGCCACGTCCGACCTGCGCGTGGCCCTCTATCCTCACGCCGGCTTCTACGTGGCCACCACCGCCGACGCCTTGCGATTGGCCAAAAAGGTGGATCGTAAGAATCTGGGCGTTTCGATCAACCTCTGCCACGAGCTGATGACCGACCAGGGCCCCAAGCTGGACGAAACGATCCGCGAAGCTGCCCCGCACCTGTTCGTCGTCTCGATCAATGGTGCGGACGTCAAGCAGCCCGGCTACAGCTGGGACCGCCTGATCCAACCGCTGGGTCAGGGAGATTTTGACGTCTGCGGCTTCCTCGGCAAACTCAAGGCGATCGGCTATCGCGGCCCCATCGGGCTTCAGTGCTATGCGGTCAAAGGCGACAAGCTGGAGAATCTTCGCCAGTCGATCAAGGCTTGGAACGAGTATCGTGCCCGTTTGGGCGCGGAAGGATCTGATGGGAAATAGCCGAACGTTTCGGGCACAGAACGGTAGTCACCACGGAAAGGAATATCCGATGAATGCTTGGAGATGGTTCGCAACCGGTTTGGCCATGCTGGGCATGGCCCTGGCGGCGCCGGAACTGTTAGCTGGGGAGCCGACATCGGGCGTCCCGGCTAAGCCGGAAAACTTGGCCCGCCAGGCCCTGGCCACGGCGTCCACCGCGCACAGCGGCCAGTACTTGGCCCAGTTCGCCTGCGACGGCCAGGTGCCCGCCCCGGGCAGTGCGGCCGACGTCGGCAAGGCCTGGGCCGCCCGAGGCAACGACCATCCCGAAGGCGTCGTCTTTACGCTCCAATGGGCGGAGCCGATCACGATTGCCGACGTCGTGTACTACGGCCGAACGGCGTTCGCCGCCAGCGAGAACTGGAAGGATTTCGAGATCCGTCTGGACGACGCGCCCGCCGTGGTCCTCAAGGGCACCCTGGTCGGCGGCCACGGCCCCCAGCGCATGACACTGCCGGAGGCCGCCACCGCGCGGAAGCTGGCGATTCGGTTCACCAGCTCGTGGGGCGGCCCGAATCCCGGGGCATCGGAAATCGAGGTCTACGCGACGCGGCCGGCCGATGCCGCCTTGGGCGCGTTCATTCCCGCCCACAAGCTGGCGATGGACGGCAGCGGCCCCCCGCCGCCGCCCACGGTCGAGGAATCGGCCCAGCTGGCCCGTCAGCTGAAGGCCGCCCGGTTTGGCTTCACAAAACTGGTCGCCGTCCAGCGGCACCATATCGGTGCTTCGCACGTCTACACCTACCACTGCGAAGGCCAACGCGACGGCGGGGGCCTGTTCGTCTACGACGTAGCCGACGGCAGCTTGACCCGGTTGATCGATTCGCCCGACGGCCAAATCCAGGCCTGCGACCTGTCCTACGACGGCCGGACGATCGTCTTCGGCTGGCGGCGGAAGGTGGATCCGTACCAGGTGTATACGATCAATGTGGACGGCACGGACTTGCGTCAGCTGACCCAGCCGGCTGACGGCCACAACTACGACGCGGCCTGGTTGCCCGACGGCCGCATCGTGTTTCTATCGTCGCGAATCTCGCAAGCGGCGTACTGCTTTTTTACACCGGTGGGCATCTTGTGGACCATGAACGCCGACGGTTCCGATCAGCGCCGGATCTCGGCGAACTACCTGAACGACTTTACGCCAGCTGTGATGAACGACGGCCGCATCATCTACGGTCGTTGGGAGTACGTGGATCGGCCGGCAATCCCGATCCAAAGCCTCTGGACCATCCAGGCCGACGGCACCATGCTGCAGGGATTCTTCGGCAATCGTGTCTTGGATCCGGCGTCGTTTATCGAGCCCCAGCCGATTCCCGGATCCCGCGCGGTGCTTTGCACGCTAACCGGCCACAACGGATCGTGCCGCGGCGCGATCGGGATCATCGATCCTAGTTACGGGAATAACGCCCAAGCGGGCATCCGGAACCTCACGCCGGAGATCCGGCTCCGCGGGATCGCTCACAGCAGCAATGGCCCGCGGGGACCGTACCAGACGCCTTATCCGATCGATCAGCGGCACTACCTCGTCTCCTATGACGGCACGCTTCTGGTGCGCGATTACGACTGTACCGAGCAGGCGACGGTGCTGGAGCCCCGCGCGGGAATGGGGTTCTACAATCCGCGGCCGGTGCGCAGCCGGACGCGGCCGCCGGTCCGCAGCAGCCAACTGGCCGCCGACGGCGACGCCGCGAGCATGGCGACACTGTACCTGCAAGACGTCTACAACGGCTTGGAACCGCACGTGAAACGCGGCGAAGTGAAGCAGATCGCGGTCGTCCAGGAGGTGACGCGAGCCTTGATCTCCAGCGCCGGCATCCATCGGCCGCTGTACGACTTTCAGCGGATGCTCGTGTCGTGCGGGGCGACCTATGTGCCGAAGAAGGTGCTGGGATTCGCCGACGTGGCCGAAGACGGCTCGGCCAGTTTTCGTGTGCCATCCATGCAGCCGCTGTACTTTATCGCCCTGGACGCGCAAGGTCGAGCCGTGCAGCGCATGCGAAGTTTTACGCATCTGATGCCGGGCGAGGTCCAAGGCTGTGTCGGATGCCACGAGTCGCGTCAGGACGGGCCGCGCCCGCTGTTGCCCTCCGTGCTGGCCCGCGAACCGCAGGACCTTGCTCCTCCGGAATGGGGTGTGCGAGGATTCTGCTACGCGACGCTCGTCCAGCCCGTGCTCGACCGGCATTGCGTCGACTGTCATAACGCCCACGAGACCAACCGTGTGGACCTGTCGGGCGACCGCACCGACTGTTTCAACGTCTCCTACGAAATGCTGGCCGACGTCGGTCAAGGGCGAACCGGCAGCCAGTACGTGAATTGGATTCCCACGTACAACGGTCACGAATGGAACATCCAAGAGATCACTCCGAAGAAGTGGGGATCGCATCCCAGCAAGCTGGCCGACCTGGTGCTCGCCGGCCATCCGGACGAGGACGGCAAGGCTCGCGTCAGCCTCAGCGAATCGGAGCGGCGACGGGTCCTGATGTGGATCGATTTGAACGTGCCTTACTACGGCACGGCCGATACGGCGCACCCCGACTTGCCGGGCTGTCGGCAAATGTATCCCGCCGCGCTGCCGGAGGTGATGAACGGCGTCTTCGCACGACGCTGTGCCGAGTGTCACCAGTCACAGCAGCCGACCATGGCCAAGAGTTGGACGCCGCGAACGTCGCGTTGGCGGGGCGACACGCTGGGTCTGCGGATCGAGCGGCCCGAACGGAACGCTTTCTTGCTGGCCCCGCTGCCCGAAAGCGAGGGCGGGACCGGCAAGTGCGGCCGGGCCGTGTTCGCCTCGACGCGCGATGCCGACTACCAGGCCGTGCTCAAGACGTTCGAGCCCATTCAAGAGCTGGCCAGGCAGACGCCGCGCATGGACATGCCGGGAGCCGTCCCGGCTCGGATCTGTTTCGAGTGCCGGCGCGCCGATGAAGCCGAGCCGCCTTCCGGCCAATGAGCGACTTCGGATGACGACTTAGAGTTGTTCGATGATGAGCATTAGGGGGGTGCTGTCGCTGGATTTCTCCAGGGCGTTGATCACGCCTAACGGGTCGAGGGTGGCGCGGTCTACGGAAAACAGGTCGCCTGTCAAGACAATCGCCGGCGCGGTATGGCCAGCGGCACGGATTTGACGTAGTACCGTCTCGCCGTCGGTGCCCGCCAGGTTCATATCCACGACCACGACGTCAAAGAATTGGTCCGCGAGTGCCTCGAGCGCCGCTGCCCCTGTGCCCACGCCGACGAAGTCATGGCCACGCTTGCGGCAGAAGTGCTGGACGAGATCGCGGAACAAGGCTTCGTCGTCGATCATCAAGATGCGTTTCTGCGATCGCGCCGGGGGCGCGCCCAAAACCTCTCGTACCTTGGCGGCCAAGTTTCGGGTACTGAAAGGCTTGGGAATGAAGTGCGTCCCCGGACTGAGTATGCCGTGATGCATGATGGCTTCGTCCGCATAGCCGGACATGTACAGCACCTGCAAGTCCGGTTGGTCTCGGCGGAGTTGTTCCGCCAAGCTGCTTCCGCTCATGACCGGCATCACGACATCCGTGACCAGGAGATCCGGCCGCAAGCCTTGCTCTTCCACCAGCCGCAAAGCTTCCTCGCCATTGGCGGCCGCGCTGACCTGGTATCCCAGCCCAGAAAGGCCTCGTTGGATGAGCGAGCGCAAAGCCGCTTCGTCTTCGGCCACCAGCACGTGTTTCCGGTCGCGATGACGTTCTTCCTGAACCGCCGGCCGTTTCTTGACGGTTGGTTCCGCCAACGTCTGCGGCAGATAGACCTTGACCGTCGTCCCCTTACCAGGTTCCGATTCGGCCTCAATGTGTCCGCCGGATTGCTGGACAATGCCCAGCGCCGTGCATAACCCAAGACCGGTGCCTCTGCCTTCTTCCTTGGTGGTGAAGAACGGTTCGAACATGTGGTCCAACGTATCCTGGTTCATGCCACAGCCGCTGTCGGCGACGGTCAGCAGCGCGTACTTTCCCGGTTCGATGCCAAATCGGCCCCGCGCAGAAGCTTCATCGAACTCGATGTTGGCCGTCTCGATGGCCAGCTTGCCGCCACCGGCCATGGCGTCACGAGCGTTGATTGCCAAATTGATAATGACATGCTCGATCTGCCCCGGATCGACCAGCACCCGGTTCAGATCCTCGGCCAGCGTCAGTTCCAGCTCGAGGTGCTCCCCGATCAGCCGGCGCAACACCGTTTCCAACTTTTCCACAATGGTGTTCAGGTCCAGCACCTCGGGCTCCAGCGTCTGCCGCCGGCTGAAGGCCAGCAACTGACGGGTGAGCACCGCCGAACGCTGCCCGGCCTCGACAATCTGCTGGACGTCTTTCCGCAAGGGATCATCCGAAGCCAGTTGTTCCAGAAGATGCTCGCCGTAACCGAGAATGACACTGAGCATGTTGTTGAAATCGTGCGCCACCCCGCCTGCGAGCCGCCCGATGGATTCGACCTTCTGAGCTTGCCGCACTTGCTCTTCCAGACTGACGTTCTCGTCCCGGACCCGCAGATGCTCGGTCACGTCCCGCTTGACCGCCACATAGTTGACGATCCGACCCTCGGCGCTGCGGACCGGCGAAATGGTCGCGTCCTCGATGTACAGGGTGCCGTCTTTGCGTTTGTTGACGAACCGCCCGTGCCAGATCCGGCCACCGGAAATGGTTTCCCACAGCTCACGGTAGAATGCTTGATCCTGCGTCCCGCTTTTCAGGATGCGCGAGTTCAGGCCAAGCACCTCCTCGCGCGTGTATCCCGAAACGTTCTCGAACGCAGGATTCACGTACTGAATAGCGCCCTGCGGATCGGTGATCACGACCACCTCGCCCGCCTGCTCGATTGCCGTCGCGAGCCGGATCCGGTGGGCCTCGGCTTGCCTGTGGTCCTCCAGCACGCTCAGCAACGACTGCCGCGACTGCTCCGCCTCCGTCAACAGCCGTTCGCGTTCCGCTTCATTCCGCTTGCGCTCGGTGATGTCCGCGTCCGCTCCGCGATAGCCCCGGACGGTTCCGTCGGCATTCCGCAACGGAAGCCCGGCAGAGGACACCCAGACAACCTGTCCGTCTTTCGACAGCATGGGGTTTTCCACGTCGACGAATTTCTCCCGGCGTTCGATCGTGTCGAAGGCGCGGGCCTTGATCGCTTCGCGTTCCGCTTCGGGACACAAGTCGTAGAAGTAAATCTTGCCGATCAATTCCTCCGGCCGGTAGCCGAGCACCTGCTCGACGACATGGCTGACGTAGGTGTACAAGCCGTCCATGTCCACTTCCCACGTGAACGTGCGGCTCTGCTCCGCAATCTGAACATACCGTGCCTCACTCGCCACCCATTCCGCGGTTCGTGCCTCGATCAACCGCTGGAGTTCCTCGCGGCGTTGAATTGGGACGGCGGTCAGGACCGTCAGCAAGGCGGCGACCAGCGTGCCGGCCAGCGCCGTTAGCGCGCCGGCCCGGGCTGGAAAGCGACTGAAGAACTCCGGGCCGGCGTGCGCGGTCACCAGGAAAACTTTGCCAAAGGCGGACACGGGGCGGGCGACATGATAGCCCGGTGACTCGGCGCATAAAGAGTCGCAGGACGATGCCAGCAGTTCGGGCGCCTCGTCCTTGCGAAGCAAAGCCAAATCCAAATGGACCGACCCGTGGTCGTGCACGCACGCCAAGAGCGATTCCATACGCAGCACAGCGACGGCAAAGCCGCGCAACGAGTCGGGGTGATCGCGTTCGAAGACCGGACGAAAGATGACCATGCCCTTCTGATTGCCCGTCTCTTGAACCAACGTGATCGGAGCGGTCCCGGTCATCAGACCGGTGCGCGCCGCTTGCTCCAAAGCCGCGCGGCGGATCGCCTCCGAGCCGGAATCGTACCCGAGAACTGCTTCGTTTGCGGCTCGAGGCATGCCTCGGAACACCGGATAGAACTCCTCCCGGCCATTGGCCGCAATGCGTTTCCCCGCAGCGTCTCTCTCCCAAATTCGGAAATCCCTCAAACCTTCGGCGAGGGCTTGCTGTTCGAAGTTCGCCTTGTCCGCCGCAGGCACCGCTGGCAACCATTGCCAAGCAAAGACGGCCGGGTTCCTGGTCAAGGGCTCGGTGAATTGCCGAAAGCCGTCATTGGCTACATCATCGCTGGCCTCGAGGAACCTCGCCAATGTCTCCAATTCAAAATCGCGAAGGGCATGGATAATCGCCGCCATCCGATCCGTTCCGCTGTCCGCCAGTTGTGCGAAGGTGGTGATGCGGTGATGAGCTTCACGGTCGCATGCCGTTCTTGCGACAAATAGAGTTACCACAAGGCCCGCAACCAAGGTCAAGGCTGGCTCGATATACCGCAGCCATGCGTGCCCCTGGCCGGCCGACCGACGGCGACGGGCGAGCAGGACTGACCCGGCGACGAAAACGGCGGCCAGCACCAAGGTGAGCAGCACGGGCAGCCAGGCCGCTCGAAGCAAGTCTCGGTTCCAAACGCGGGCGTCGATGTCCATGCCCAAGATTGCGAGCACCGTGCCCGACCACGGGTCGGCGATGGGTACATACGCCGTGACCCAGATGCCCCAACGATCCAGTCTCGGCCCGTCCACGACCGGTTTGCCGGTCACGAAAACTCCCGTCTCGGCTTGCCCCGCTTCGGTGTAGATCTGCCCGGGCGGAGAGTAATCCTCGGAGTCAGGGGATTCGCTGTCGGCGAACAAGAACACCGTATCGCCATCCCTGCGGCCCATCAGGTAGACGAATCGGCAGTCGTCATTGGCCTGCCGAATCAGGGTCAAATCTTCCTTGAGCCGCTGATAATGATGGGAATCCAAGTCGGCCACGGTGCCGGTGAGTGCCCGAATCCGGGCGAGGTCCAACCCCTGCGCCGTGCGGTGGGCTTGGGCGAGCAGTTCTTCGCGCATCTCCCGGTCGGTGATCCACACCCTTCCCCATGTGCCCAGCGCCCCGGCGATCAGGACGGCTCCCGCAACCAGCAACCTCCAGCGGTTCAAACCTGGCGCCGGTCTCGCGGACTGTTTGGCGGTCATCGATTCATCCCTCGTGCATCGCACTGGGATAGCGGGGCGCCCGTCCAATTTCGGCGAGCAATTCATTGACCTCTTTTTTCAATTCCAGGACGCGGCCTTCGCGGCCGAGCGTCGCGTCGTGCCAGCGTTGAAGTTCGTGCAGTTGCTCGCGGATCCGCTGCTCCACCCGCTGGCGTTCGGCCAATTCCCGTTCCAGTTTGCGGTTGGCCTGTTCCAACTGCTCCATTTTGTCTTCCAGTTTGCGGACCAACACCTCGTTGTACTGCTTCAGGACGACCGCCTCCTGTTCGGGCATCGCGCCGCCGGGCGTGGGCGCTGTCGCACACGGCGCGCAAGATTCGCCCGGCGGACGGTGCGACCGTGCAAGAGTTTCGCGAATGGACTCAAGGACTTGTTGCGGCTCCACCGGTTTTGTCAAGTAGCAGGCAGCGCCCAAGTCCCGTGCGAATTGCTGATCCCGGTCGTCGGTGTAAGTGGCGGAGTGGAAGATCAACGGGATGCTCTTCAGCCGCTGATCCATTTTCAATTCGCGGCACAGCGAGAATCCGTCCATCACCGGCATCAGGATGTCGGTGACGATCAAGGCGGGCGGATGCGCCCGCGCCGCGGCCAGGGCCTCCGCACCGTTGGCCGCTGTGGCGACCTGATAGCCGTTGCCCTCCAAGAGAACCTGCAGTTGATACAAGTTCGGTTCGTTGTCATCCACGATCAGGATGTCGGTCATGTCGTACCTCCGCTCGCGAGACGGGTTGGCAAATGGTTCTTGATTTCTCTGGTGAACGTGTCGGGGTTGATGGGTTTTTCGATGTACGCGTTACAACCTGCTGCCCGAGTCTGCTCGCGGTCGCCCACCATGGCGAACGAAGTCACGGCCACGATGGGCACGAGAGCGAGCATCGGGTTCTGCCTCAGCGCCCGCGCTACCGCATAGCCGTCCATCTCCGGCAACTGGATGTCCAGGATGATCAGATCGGGCGGGATGCGCTGGGCCAGTTCAATCCCCTCCGGTCCGCTCCGAGCCGGGACGATCTCGCAGCCGCTCTTCTCCAGCAAAAATGTGGTCAGGTACAGGTTCTGCTCGTTGTCTTCGATGACGAGGATTTTGGGTTTCATGCCGACTTCGGTCCTTTCCCGGGCAGGGTGACGCGAAACGTACTGCCCTTGCCGAATTCACTTTCCACCGAAATCGTGCCGCCCAGCCGATCCACCAGGCGTTTGCAGATGGCCAACCCCAGTCCCGTGCCTTCGTGGCGACGTCTTAACCCGGTGTCCAGTTGGCGGAACGGTTGGAACAGTTTGCCCAAGTCGTCCGCCTGGATGCCCAATCCCGTGTCGCAGACCGAGATCGAGACGATCGCGGGCCCGGTTTCGGCCACCAACGTGACTTCGCCGCGGTCCGTAAACTTGACCGCATTGCTCAACAGGTTGATCACGATCTGCTCGACGCGTCGGCGGTCGCTGATGATCGGCCCGACATCCGGCGCGAGACGCGCGGTCAGCGACAAGTGTTTTTTTTCCGCCAACGGCACCATCGCATCCATCACCTTTTGAATCGACTCGCGGAGATCGAAAGCGGTGTTGTCGATCTCGATCTCGCCGGCTTCGATCTTGGAGATATCGAGCACGTCGTTGATCAGGGCCAGCAGATGCTGGCCGCTGCTCTTGATCATGCCCAACTGCTTGATCTGCTCGTCGTTCAATGGTCCGGCCAGACCTTGCAGCAGAAGGCCGGAAAAACCGATGACCGAGTTGAGCGGTGTGCGCAATTCGTGCGACATGGTGGCCAGAAAAGCGGATTTGGTGCGGTCGGCCGCCTGGGCGCGGTCCCTGGCCAGCGCCAGTTCCCGGGTCCGCTGGTCCACGCGTTGTTCCAGTTCGGCCGCGTCGCGTTTCAAGTCCTGATTCAACCGGCGAATCTGCGCTTCGGCTTGCCGACGTTCGGTCACATCCTGAAAGGCGCCGCGGATCCGGACCACGGTGCTTCCCTCCCGAATCGGCTGTCCGATCGTTCGGACCCACTTGCGGCGGCCTTGGGCGGAGAGCATTTCCAGTTCCAGGTCGTAGGGCTTTCCCAGTTCGATCGCTTCTTCGATCGCCCGGCCGATGATCTCGCGCGACTCGCCATGATAAGAGCACAGGACCAAGCCGAGACTGGTCGTTTGGCTGGGTTCCATGTCGTGAATCCGTGCGACTTCGTCCGTCCAGGTTCCCTGGCCCGTATGGACATCGAACTCCCAGCCGCCGACTTGAGCCAAGCTGCTCATGTCGCGAAGCAGTTTCTCCCGTTCGAGCAATGCGGTTTCTGTCTCTTTCTGCGGAGTGATGTCGGTCGTCACACCATCCCACACGACCTGGCCATCGGGAGTGCGGCGAGGACGCGAGCACACCTTCAGCCAACGCCACTGCCCGTCGGCACGCTGTACCCGCAACTCGAATCGGAAGTCGTCCATGTCCCTCCGACTGGCCGCCTCGGCCGCCTGCATCGCGGCCAAATGCTCGGGCGCTATCTGGTGGCACAGCAAACGCGCATCCCGCAAAACCTTGTCCGCCTCGACGCCATGCAGCATTTCCACACCGGCACTGAGGTACAAGAACCGTGGAACACCGTCTGGATCGAACGTGTACTCGTACACATAGCTGTTGGGCAAATTGTCTCCCAACGAACGCAGTCGGGCCTCGCTTTCGCGAAGTGCTGTTTCGGCCAGCGTCTGCTGTTGGCGGGCTCGCAATGCGGCAACGCCGGACGCCAAATCGTCCGCCAATTCGGAAAGCAACTTGATTTCATGTTCGTCGAAGGCATCGGGCAAGTGAGACGAAATGCACAGCGCGCCCAGCATTTGGCCATCGCCCTTCAACGGCAACGCCAACACGGCGGCCAATTCACGCTGAAGGTCCCGGGACAGCCACGGGATAGAACAGGATTCCGAGCCGACGATCCAAACCGCGGACGACCGCCCCGTCAGGAGCGCCGTACCCACCGGATCGAAGCCGTCCGTCCCGTAGGGCCAACGCAACCGGGACGTTTCCAGCCCCTTCTTCCCCTTGCTCGCCTGGGCAACCAAATGAACTGTGTCAGGACTGCCCTGGTCGATGTAGCCGACCCACGCCAGACGGTAGCCGCCAAGATCCGTCACAATGCGGCATATCTGATCCAACAACTCGCTTTGGTCCGAAGCGTGAATCAGCGTCTGTTTGCACTCGCTGATCGCCCGCAGCGCCCGGTTCAGCCTGCCCGCTTCCTCCTGCGCCCGCTGTAGATCCCGGATGGTCGTCTCGTGGATTGCCAGTTCCCTCCGCAAAAGGACCGCCAACAGCACTGCGGTGACGACCACAAAGCCCCAGCCCTTGGCGATGGACCATTGAGTTTGTAGCCCCTGATCCGGCAGCAGCCATTCAAGCAGCCGATCGGAGACCAGTACCCATAGTCCGGCGACGAGCAAGTACAGCAGTACAATTCGCAGGATCGCTCTGGTCGCCGAGCTGTTCATGGCAACAACGTTTCCTCCAAACAAGGGTGTCGCAGGAACCGTGCGCATTGCCCTGGTCAATTAAGAAGCTTGACCCATTCTACACGAACGGTCAACCCCATGCCCCTAGAAAAGAGCGGTTGGCTTGTCCCGTAAAATCCACACATTCGGCGCTTCATGGTATGCCGAGGAGTACGGGGACGAGGAGTAGGCGAGGAACGGTGGCGACGCAGGGCCTTGATCGTAACCTTGCGAAATGCCAGCAGCGACAGGTTGGAGTTCACGCTTTAGCGTGTCTTTTGCGGCGGGCACGGCCCGCCGCGCACGCTAAAACGTGAACTCCAACAAACCCCGACCCCGCGGATTTCTCAGAAAACCGCACCTTTACAGGGGTGGGAATTGGATGCCCCTGGCGTGCCCAGGGTACATAGCCCGATCCGGCAGCACCGGGCGCAGCCTAACGGCTCTGCAATTCAAAGTTGATTTCGTTATCGCCGCTCGTTATTTCCCGCCTCAACTCCGAGTTGGTGTTGTACTTGGGCGGCAGCAGTTCAGGGAACCTCTTCATTTCTTCGGTGGCTGGGTCGGGCCGCTCGCCGCCGGTCGTAATGCGGACGGTGTGTTGGCCCTGCAGCGCCCCTGCTTGGTCGAGGCTGTACTCAAGCCTGTACTCGCCGTTGGAATCGGTGCGCGCAGCAGAAGGCCGGCCGGCGTCGGGCACGAACTCGACACCGGCGTCGGGCAACGGATTGCCGTCGAGTGTAACCTTGCCGTGAACGGTTTCGGTAGCGGGGCCCGAAGACCCGCCGCAACCCGCGGCGGCGACGAGGAACGCCGCAACCGCGGTCAGGACGGCCAAACTAGCCAGCTTTTCTATGATACGAGACGAAAACATTTCCTTTCCCCCTTTGTCTATATTCGAAACGGGTTGCGGCGGTGGCGGGAGCTTCGAAAGACGCTTATCGCCACTATCGAACCATTCTCTTCGCAAAGGCTCGCTCTACGACTAATACTGGCCAATCACCTGGCCGTCCGCTCGCTGTCCGAGGTACTGATAAACCCCGGCAAAGTCAATATTCTCGCTCAGGAATCGCGTGGAGCCGTCCAGCAGGCAGACCATCGCGCCGCCGGGGTGCATGCTGGCGATCGCCGAGCTGACGTAATCCGAGTTGGCCCACGCGGTGGGGTTGACCGGGCGAACCGTGTTGCAGAGGCTATCGTACTGCCAGTCTTTGTTATGGGCGGTCCCTTTCGGCGTTCCTGCCCAGACGCCGGCTCGGGACAGCGTGTTATCGTTCCCGGCCTTCGTTTGCCAGCAACGTTCGCCAAGTCCGATCGTGTTGCTGGTGCCATCAATGATCTCGCTGAGGTTCAGGCCTCTATTGCGGAAGAATGTCCCGTTGCAGTCGTCGTAACACGTCCCTTGGCTGCCCAGCATTCCCATGTAGTTGGACGTGGCCGGCTTGGAGATGGCCGTGTTTGCATACGTACAGTTCGACCACGTCCAGTTACGGTTGTTGGTCGGCGCCGAGGTGTCGGACGGGCAGCGATAGGCCTTCAAAGGCGTGGCGATTTCGGCCAAACGCTGATCGATCGGTACAAGGCCGTTCCCGCAACTGTCCCACAGCGCGGTCTCTTCGATGAATGGCAGGATCAACGCCGACCACGACCAGCCGTTCGGTTCATTCGTTGTGATCGTGTAGCCGGTCGGCACATAGCCGGTCCGCTGCACGACGGCACCCGGCGGCAGGGTTCGAAAGGTGTCATGGTAGTTGTGCAAACCGACGCCCAGTTGCTTGAGGTTGTTCATGCATTGCGACCGCCTGGCTGCCTCCCGAGCCGCCTGAATCGCGGGCAAAAGCAGCGCGACCAAGATGCCGATGATCGCAATCACAACCAGTAGTTCCACCAAGGTGAAGCCGGGATTCCTAGCTCGCCCACTCAAGGCAATTCGCCTAACCATTGCAAAGCTCCAATTCTGGAATGAAGAAAAGAAACTCTTGGATCCGCCAGCCCGACAATCCGACTTTAGGTCCACTAACCGCTGCTTAACTCCCCTAAGACAAACCGTCTATCCGTATCGAGTACAATTTTAAGAATTGGGCGCGGTAAACGCAAGTCGATTGGCTCGAACTTCGCATACGCTGGCGTGCCAATCGGGGGGAAACCGCCGGAACAATCTACTTCGCGCCCTGGGCGGCGGGACGCCGCTCGTCGAGCATTTCCGCCAGCGAGCGTGCCAGATCGCGGCCAAAACGCGCGCGCTGGCAACGACTTGTCGCCACTATCGAACCATTCTCTTCGCAAAGGCTCGCTCTACGACTAATACTGGCCAATCACCTGGCCGTCCGCTCGCTGTCCGAGATACTGATAAACCCCAGCAAAGTCAATATTCTCGCTTAGGAATCGCGTAGAGCCGTCCAGCAGGGAAACCATGGCGCCGCCGGGATGCATGCTGGTGATCGCTGCGTTGACGTCGTCCCAGTCGGCCCA
>Ga0351890_10303_pt1 | contig 12910 bp, 8 predicted proteins | sample TotcelFGM3001M15_FD_206743 | JGI IMG/M metagenome (GOLD analysis project Ga0351890, IMG submission 206743) | Enriched cells from coal bed in the Powder River Basin, Montana, United States - Total cells FGM rep3 HSBNCT.FGM.300.1.M15 ...
TATCCTCCCCTTCGCTTATACTTGTTTTCCATAGTATACCAGATGGCGGTTACAATCCAGTTACAGGAGCATTCGCACAGAGGAAATATATTCCTTTTCATGCGCCGCGTACGGCTTGACGATGCCCCGCACACCCGCGCGCCATTGCCGCCCGCGTGAAGCGTGCCCGCGTCCATGGCCTCCGCTCCGTGACCGAAAATCTGCGCCCACGCGAAAAAAAGCGGTTTCCCGCGACAGGGGGCTGGGTATACGGTGACTAACCCAATCGAAGGAGGATGTCTGCGATGGCTTGCACGGTAACGGTTACGGGCGGCGTGATGGAGCAGAGTGAAATTGACGCCTACATTGCGCGCGCGGTGGAGAAGTACGGCAGGGAGCCCAGGCACATCGACATGAAGCTGGACGGCGACGAGGTGGAGCTGCAATACGATTTTGGCGGCCATGCGTTCCAGCGCATCCGCCGCATCACCGGCTATCTGGTGGGCACGCTGGACCGTTTCAACAACGGCAAACGGGCCGAGGAGCACGAGCGCGTTAAACACGCCATGTGATACGGTTGCATAATATGTACGCGTATGCCTCGCGGCGCTTTGACCCCGTGGTGATGTCGCGTAAGCGCTGTGCAGCCCTGACCTTCGCACCCGCTGTGCGCCACGGAAATCAACCGCTCGCGCGCCAAGGCGCATGCATGGAATGGAATCATACGACGCACAGCCGCCGGGTGCGGTTGCAACGGTCGTGCCAGCGGAAAAGCCCGGGCGTTTGCCCGGGCTTTTCCGCTGCCATAGGGTGGGTGGGTTGCCTTATATCTGCGAGTTGAAAATGTTGCGCAGGTTGTAGACCACGTTGCTCTCGTCGGCCTTGGTGCTGCTGGCCTCATTCACGCTGCTGAGCGCGGCAAGCCCCGTCATGTCCGCGCCGCTGCCGTAGCCGATGGTGTGGATGGGGATGCCCAACCCCTGCGCCACGGGCGTGATCTGCTCCAGGCTATAGCCGCGGTTTTGCACGCCGTCGCTTAACACAAACAGCATCAGCTTAGCGGTGGGCATGGTTTCCTTGGCCTCCAGCAGCAGGCGCAGGCCCTCCAGCACCGCGTCGTAGGTGGCGGTGCCGCCGCCCGCGTACAGGTCCTTCACCGCGCCGGTGAAGTAGGCCTTCTGCTTGCCGCTGAACTCGCCCACGGGGAGGTTCACGTATACGTCGTCCGCATAACTCACCAGCCCGATGTAGTTGCCCTCGCCGATGTACTGCGCGGCGTTGACCAGCGAGCTTTTCAGCTCCTTGATGGGGGTTCCGTCCATGCTGCCGCTGGTGTCGGCTACGAACACGGCCACCACGGGCTGGCCGCCGTCCTTGTTTTCCTTCCACACCTTCTGGGCCGCGTAAAGCTGTGCGCCCGAAAGGTTCAGGGGGTCGCCCGCAAAATCGTCCAGCTTGTTGAAACCGTAGCGCACGGCGTCCGCCTGGGCTTCGGGGGTCTTGCAGTAGTCGATGAACAATTGAAGCGCGGCCTTCTGCTCCGCGGTGATTTTGCCCAGCGTGTACACGGGGTTGTCGTGGCGCACGCCGAAGGGCGTGAATACGAAATCGCTCAGCGTGGGCTCCACAGAGTAGGCCTGATATTCCATGATCATCGCGTCCAGCACGCCGCGCTTGGCACTTTCGCGCATCTGGGCCGTGGTGTAGGCCACGGGCGGCACCTGCTGTTGGAAGGCTTGCAGCTTTTCCACCGCCTCGGGGCTTAAGGGGTCGGCGGGGTCGAAAGCCTGCAGCATGGCGGTCAATATGTTTAAGCCCGTGCTGGACGCATAGGGGTTGGTGTAGCCCAGCAGAAGGTTGCCGTCCAGCACCGCGCCCAGCACGCCGGAAAGCGTTACCGCGCCGTATTTGGCGGTGTAGTCGGCATAGGCTTTCTTGCTCATCAAAATGCCCGCGGTGTTGCCCGCAAGGCGGGTTTCCACCTGCTCAAAGGGCACGCCGCTGGCGGTGAGCATTTCCGCCCACAGCTCGTTGGTGGGGCTGAACGCGGGCGGCACATACTTGCCGCTGGTGATAAACTCGGTGGCCAGCCCCGAGGCGATGGGCCGGATGGACACCGACGCGCGCCTGTCGCCCACGGTGAAGCCCGCCTTGTTGAAGCGCTCGGCAATCAGGTTCAGCCAGCCGTCCAAGCCGCTGCCTGCCTTCTCGGTGCTGGCGATGATCTCCACATTCACCGCGCCTGCGCCGGTCACGCTCAGGGGATAGTTGGCGATATCGGGCAGCTCGTCCGCGGGGTTTGCGATGCCCGCGTCGCCGATGTCCATGCGCGGGGCGAGTTCGCTCACGTTCACCTTGGTGAGCAGCGCGGCAAGCGATTCCTTGGCCTGCGCGGGCGTGAGCGCGGTATCCTTGGGGGCGCAGGCGCTAAGCAGCGCTGCGGCCAGCACGGCCGCGCACAGCAGCGCCATCCATTTGTGGGTGCGACGCATGTTTACATTCCCTCCTCAGCGGGCATCCATGCGGATGCCGTCGTTGGCCAGCGAGCGGATCACGTCGGTCATCACCTGTAAATCCATCGTTTCGCGGCCTGCCTTCTTCTCTTCCACGTAGCGCACGGTTTCGGTCAGCAGGGTTTCGCAGCGGTTGAGCACGTCCTCGTTCTCGGTCAAAAACACCTGCATGGCGCGCGCGTGCTCCGCAAACACGGCTTCGCGGCGGCGCGGGTTCACCTCCAGCGGGTCGCACAGCAAAGCGCGGTTTAGCACCAGCACCAGCTTGCGGCACAGGGTTTGTTCGGCGGAGGTGAGCGCTTCCTGCGCCTGCGAGAGCAGGTTCACGTCGTTGCGCGCGATCAGCTCCGCCATCTTGGCCTGCTTGCGGTCGATGTTGTCCAGCTGGCTTAAGCCCTGCGCCAGCAGCTGGGCAAGCTGGGGGCGCTCGCCCTGAAAACGCAGCAGCTCTGCGCGGATCTCGGCTGGGGCCAGCACGCTGTCCGGCGCGAAGGTGAGCCGGATGGGCTCGGCCTCGCGCTGCTTTTTGCGCCTGCGCGCGCCGAAAATGTATGCAGCGTTCAGCCCCACGGCCAGCACGCCCCACGCCGCCCAGTATACGACGCGCAGCGTGTCCGCGCTGCGGATGCCGTAGCGGATGATCATCTCCGTGCGGCTCAAGGTCAGCAGCCAGATGAGCCCCACCAGCAGCACCGCTTCCAACAGGATCAGCCGCGCCTTGCGCACCCACGTCATTTTCATTTGATCGCCTCCGTTTCGCCGTTACCGTATCAGTATACCATACGGTTGCGGTGGTTAGTATGCGGCCCCGCCGCAATGTGTGTTTCCCTGTCCGTACCATGCCATTTGGGGGCCGATGCCCGCACGTGCGGCGCTTACACGAATTCCATACCATCCATACGCATCGCGCACGAGCGCCCAGTTGCGGTGGCTTAAAGCGTTAGCCGCGTGCCGCTTTGGCGACCAAGCCTAAGAACAGAAGCGCCATGAAGCGCAAACGTGATTGCCTTGAAACCGTATCAGGCCCGCTTTTCCGGCTCGCAGCCGTTCAGGCACTTTTCCGTGCCCACCTCGCAGGCCGCGCGGTAGTAGGCGGCCTTGCGGTCGATGTGCTCCAGTTCTTTGCGCAGCGCGGCGATGCGCTGCTCGGTAGCCGCGCGGTGGCGCAGGATGATGTAATAGCGCTCCTCCAGCGTTGCGTCGCCCTGCCCGCACAGGGTAACAAAGCGGCGTATCTCCTGAATGGGCATGCCCGTGTTTTTCAGGCATGTGATGATGCCCAGCCAATCCATGGCCTGCTCGCCGTAGACGCGGCGGCCCCCGCCGTTGCGCTCCACCGCGCACAAAAGCCCTTCACGCTCGTAATAGCGCAATGTGGAGGCGGTCAGCCCCGTTCGCTGGACCACTTCGCGGATGCTGTATTGCATGGTTTTCCCTCCTGACTGGAAATTGTTTGGCAACAATACTTGACTTGAAGTTCACTTTAAGAAGTATACTCTATCTGTACGTTTTTTCAAGCGGCAAACACGACGGGAGGTCACATCATGGAAAATTTTCGCTTCTATGCACCCACCTATTTCAGCTTCGGCAACGATTCCGAGCGGCACATCGGCGAGCTGGTGAAGCGTTTCGGCGGGCATAAGGTGCTGATCCACTACGGCGGCGGCTCCATCAAGCGCAACGGCGTATACCAGCGCACGGTGGATTCGCTGAACGAAGCGTCCGTCCCGTTCATCGAACTGGGCGGCGTCAAGCCCAACCCGCGCAGCGACATGGTGTACGCGGGCATCGAACTTTGCCGCCGAGAGAATGTGGATTTCATTCTGGCGGTGGGCGGCGGCAGCGCCATCGACAGCGCCAAGGCCATTGCGGCGGGCGTGCCCTACGCGGGCGACTTTTGGGATTTCTACTGGAAGGGCATTCCCGTGACCGAGGCGCTGCCCGTGGGCACGGTGCTCACCATCGCGGCGGCGGGCAGCGAGGGCTCGCCCGATACGGTTATCACCCACGAAAACGGGTTGTACAAGCGAGGCGCGTCCGGCGAGGCCCTGCGCCCGAAGTTCAGCATTTTGAACCCCGAAAGCACCCTGACGCTGGACCCGTACCAGACGGCTTGCGGCATCACGGACATCATGGCCCATGTGTGCGAGCGCTACTTCACCAACACCCGCGACGTGGAGATGACCGACCGCCTGTGCGAGGCCGTGCTGCTGACCATGGTGCACGAGGCCCCCAAAGTGATTGCCAACCCCGCCGACTATCAGGCGCGCGCCAACATCATGTGGGCGGGCATGGTGGCGCACAACAACATCGTGGGCGTGGGCCGCGCACAGGACTGGAACAGCCACCGCATCGAGCACGAGCTTTCGTCCTTGTACGACGTGGCGCACGGCGCGGGCCTCGCGGTGGTCATGCCCAACTGGATGCGCCACGTGATGCACCACAACATAGACCGCTTTGCCCAGTTCGCCGTGCGCGTGTGGGGCTGCGCCATGGACTTTGAACACCCCGAAGCCACCGCCGCGGAGGGCATCGCCCGCTTCCGCGCGTTCCTCAATGCCATCGGTATGCCCGCCACCCTCGCCCAACTGGGCGCAAACGAAGCGGACATCCCCGCGATGGTCGACCATCTCTTCTCCGCCGAGCCCGAGCCCCTGCCCGGCTTCATGCAGCTGACCCGCGCGGACGTGGAAGCGATTTATCGGCTCTGCCTGTAAACGGCGCGCTAACGGTGCGCTAGGAGCGCACCTTTGGGAGGGGGATTGAGATCCCCCTCCCAACCGCCCCCTGGAGCACGCGCCTGCGGGCGCGGACGACGGCGCGCTAGGAGCGCGCCTTTGGGGAGGGGCGTTCCCCTCGCCCCGTCAGTTTGATCGGCGCGTGGGGTGCTTTCGCACCCCACGCTTGTCAAACTTCCCATCTGCGGGTCGCTCGCCGCTACGCGGCGTTGCCCACTGGGCAAACGCTTCCCTCCGATGCCAACCTACCCCCAGCCGCGCCTGCGGGCGCGGACGGAGGGACGGACGCTGGTTGTGCTCGAAGAGCTTGAAAGCATTTGTGCTGCTATGAACAAGGATTAGCAGTGATTTGCGTTGTGCTGCGTTGATAACAGTAGAAAACGGCTTCCTTCCTAAAATGCAGGAATGGAGCCGTTTTCATATTGTCCAATCCCGCCGCTAAAACCAAATGAACACGAGCCCAAGCGGCATTGCAATTTCCCCCTGCCGCCAGACGGCAAGCAGGCGGGGAAGCGAGGAGTCGCTCGCAGGCGGACAGGCTTGTCGGCCGGCGCTGGAAGCGCCATACGACTATCCTGTACGTCAAGGGCGACCCCTCGCGCAAGCCCGCCGTCACCTAAGGCGGCACCCGAAGGTTGCCAAAGGGCGAGCGGAAAGCCCTTTGGTCGCACCCGCAGGCGCGAATCCCCCGCGTCCGCGCCCGCAGGCGCGCCCCCCCCATACAAAAAAGAGCTCCCTTCCTGCAAAGGAAGAGAGCCCTATTGCGCCGCTGCGCTCGAAGGGGTAAAGGGGCACCGACATGCCCCTTTTACTTCGCGTATTCGGTACTGCGCGTTTCCCGTATCACGTTCACGCGGATCTGGCCGGGGTACTCCAGCTCCTTTTCGATGCGCTTGGCGATATCCTTGGCAAGGATGCGGGTGCCCTCGTCGGTCACGTCCTCGGGCTTGACCATGATGCGCACCTCGCGGCCGCTCTGGATGGCGAAGCACTTCTCCACGCCCTGGAAGCTGTTTGCGATTTCCTCCAGCTTTTCCAGGCGCTTGATGTAGTTTTCCAGGCTCTCGCGGCGTGCGCCCGGGCGCGCGGCGCTGATGGCGTCGGCGGCCTGCACCAGCACGGCCTCGATGGTCTGGGGCTCCACATCGTTGTGGTGGGCCAGGATGGCGTGGATCACGTCCGGGCTTTCGTGGTACTTGCGGGCCAGCTCGCCGCCCAGCGTTACGTGCGTGCCCTCGGCCTCGTGGTCCACGGCCTTGCCGATATCGTGCAAAAGACCCGCGCGCTTGGCCAGCGCCACGTCCGCGCCCAGCTCGGCGGCCATCATGCCCGCCAAATGGCTCACTTCGATGGAGTGCTTGAGCACATTCTGGCCGTAGCTGGTGCGGTACTTCAGGCGGCCCAGCAGCTTGATGATCTCGTGGTGGATGCCGTGCTGGTGGGTTTCAAACACCGCTTGGTCGCCCGCCTCGCGGATCTGGTTGTCCACTTCTTTTTTGGCCTTCTCGACCATTTCCTCGATACGCGCCGGGTGGATGCGACCGTCCACGATCAGCTTTTCCACGGCGATGCGGGCGATTTCGCGGCGCACGGGGTCAAAGGCGCTCACGATCACAGCCTCGGGGGTGTCGTCGATGATAAGGTCCACGCCCGTGGCTGTTTCCAGCGCGCGGATGTTGCGGCCCTCGCGGCCGATGATGCGGCCTTTCATGTCGTCGTTGGGCAACGTAATAACGCTCACGGTGCTCTCGGCCACATGGTCGGCGGCGCAGCGCTGGATGGCCAGCGCGATGATGTTGCGGGCCTTCTTCTCGCCCTCTTCGCGGGCCTTGCCTTCAATATCGCGCACCATGGCGGCGGCGTCGTGGTAGGCTTCCTTCTGGATGCGGCTCACCAGCATGTGGGTGGCCTCGTCCTGGGTCATGCCCGCGATGCGCTCCAGCTCTTCATCCTGCCGGGCGCGGCTTGCGTCCAGCGCGTCCTCAACCTGTTGCAGCTGGGTGGCTTTCTGGTTAAGCTGGGTTTCGCGGTTCTCCAGCGAGTCCTGCTTTTTGTCGAGGGTTTCCTCGCGCTGGATGATGCGGCGCTCGCTGCGCTGCACCTCGGCGCGGCGGTCGCGGCACTCGCGGTCCAGCTCGGTTTTGAGGCGCAATACCTCTTCCTTGGCTTCCAGAATGGTTTCCTTTTTGCGTTCATCGGCCTTGCGCATCGCGTCGTCCAAGAGGTTCTTGGCGTAGGCTTCGGTGCGGCCGATTTTTTTCTCAGACGCCTGCTTGCGATAGGCATAGCCTCCGGCCAAGCCCAGCACGGCGGCGATCACGGCGATCAGTATGGCGACCAACGGGCTCATGGGTACAATCGACTCCTTTCGGTGTATGGTATTCATCTCGTATGTAAGCGGCGTGCGGCGGCTTTGCGCTAATACAGAAAAAAGCCCCCGGGCAACGCCCGCGCGGCCGCTGTTGATGCATTTCAAGGTTGGCGCTGTGCCATATGCTCCGACGTTTACGGTTACACGCTTAAGCGTGGGCACGGCATGGGCCGCCCTGTGCCAAAGCGCAATCGACGCGCAAAACATATAAGTCAGGGGGCGTGCATACGCACCCTTCGCAAAACCCGCCGCCATCGAAATGGCCGCACGCGGGCCGTAACCCGGTTGCGTTGCGGGGGAAGCCAATCCATGGTATCTATGCCATAACAGCAGGGGATCGTCGCCGCTTGGGCGGCATCCCCTTTCAGCCGACGCATCTATTGTATACGTATGCGCGGCATCTGTCAAGCAAGAGCGCACACCCGCCAAAGTGCTGTGAATTGCATGTTGAATTGCCGCCCCCCCGCTGCCATATTTGGCAACCCTGATGGTGCGCATCCGGGCAGATGATGGGCAGCCGAAATGTTTGCGCAAGGGATGGCATATCCAGTCCGCAATCCGTTTGACTTCACTGTGGCTTGTGTCTGCAATGCATCGCCATGCATCCCGATGATCGCTATCCGGCTGTTGCTCCGTTCCCCGTTTCTTGTGTCGCTGTAACCCCCGCTGATGTCGCCCACGCAACTGTCCAAGTTTCCCTGATCGCAGGTTTGGTATGAACGGCGCTTCGATAGGATTTCGTTCTCACGTCTGCACCTGTTTTGTTGTCGCCGCGCGGCGCTATCCCGCTGCCGATCCATACCCGTTACCGCGGTTGCTTTGTTGTGTGCAACCTCATTATACCTGATGTGGCGGGCGCGGGTCATTGTGCGCCTCAGGGGTGGCGTTGCATTGACAACGAGCCGAAACTTCACATAGATTTTACAAGTCCTTTACAACCTTGTCCGTCTATGTTACTGTTTATCTGTTTGCGATGGAATGAGGGTTGGAGCGTGGGCGAGGTGGCCGCGTTCCCCATGCACAGGAGGATTGCGCATGCAGGTCATGGATATCATCACGCTTTTTGCCGGTTTAGGGCTATTTTTATTCGGTATCGAGCAAATGGGCGCGGGGCTGGAAAAGGTCGCGGGCCATCGAATGCAGCGTTTGCTGGAGGTTCTCACCAAAAACAAAGTGATGGCTGTGATGGTTGGCGCGCTGGTAACCGGCGTGATCCAAAGCTCCAGCGCTACCACGGTGATGGTCGTCGGCTTTGTGAACGCCGGCCTGCTGCCGTTGTCCAAGGCGATAGGGGTGATCATGGGCGCCAACATCGGCACCACGATCACCTCGCTGATGCTCTCGGTCAAGCTGGATTTCGGCGTTATTTTTGCTGCGATTGGCCTTGTGCTGATGCTGGGCGGCAAACGCAACACGCTGAAAATCATGGGGCAAATCTTCATGGGGCTGGGCGTGCTGTTTGTGGGCATGGAAACCATGTCCGGCGCAATGCAACCCCTGCAAAGCTGGGACGGCTTCCGCATCATGATGACGGAAGTGAGCAACCCCGTGCTGGGCGTGCTGGTGGGTGCGTTGCTGACCGCAGTGCTCCAGAGCAGCTCGGCTTCCATCGGTATTTTACAGGTCGTGGCCGGTTCGGGGCTGATAAGCCTGCACGGGGCGATGTTCATCCTCTTCGGGCAAAACATCGGCACCTGCGTTACGGCGATGCTGGCTTCGATTGGCGCCAATAAGACAGCCCGAAGAGCCGCGGTGGTTCACCTGCTGTTCAACGTGATCGGCTCATTGCTGTTTATCGTAATTACGCTGACGCTGCCCTTTGAAATGTGGGTGCGCCAAATGGCGGGTGAGAACCTGCGCCTGCAAATCGCGATTGCGCACATCAGCTTCAATGTGGTCACCACGCTGGTGCTGCTGCCGCTCTCATCGGTGCTGGAGAAACTCTCCTTCTTGGTCATCCGCGGGAAAGACAAGCAGGAAGAGCCCATGCGCCTGACATATTTTGATGATCGCCTTTTCTCCACACCGCCCATCGCCGCCAAGCAGCTGTTTCAAGAAGTAATTCGTATGGGAGACCTGGTAAAGGCAAACCTGGATTATGCCATTACCTATTTCTTTGCTGAAAAGGAGCTGCCACTGGAGGAATTCAACAACCGTGAAAAGGTGATCGACTACCTCAACGCGGAGGTCACCGCCAAAATGATCGAACTGCGCGGGCTCACCCTCACCAGCCGTGATATCCATTTAATGGGTTCGCTGTTTCATGTGGTCAATGATCTGGAGCGCATCGGCGATCACGCTGTGAACATCGTGGATATCGGTACGGCGCGCCGGAAGGAAAAAACCCGTTTCAGCGCCAAGGCAGTGCATGAGATTGAGATGCTCTATGGCAAAATCAGCGTGATGGTCGATCAGTCAATCGATATCGTGCGCCACCAGATCATTGACCCGGAAGTGATCGCGCGCGTAAAGGCTGATGAGGCAGAGGTCGACCGCCTTTGCGAAGAACTGGCGGAGCATCATGTGGAACGCGTGAAATGCAAGAAATGCACGCCCAAAAACGGTATGCTCTACATGGATATGCTCAACAACCTTGAGCGCATCGCAGACCATGCCGATAACCTTGCCACTTCGGTGGACGCGCCCGACGCGGAGGGCAAGCGGCTGCTCTGGTAACCCTGTGCCAGCGCGTGCGTGCCGGTATATAGGGTTGCGCGCTCCATGGGTTGCTGATTGTGGCTAGCGGTTCGTTTTCAACGCTGTAGCGCCTTTGTCTGGCGGCGTGCTGATCCCTTGGTGTGGGCGCGAAAGCGCCACGCAGCCCCGCAACGCCGCTGCCTTGCGTTCCGCGCCACAGGCCAAAACCGTTCGCGATTTACGCCACAAGAGGGATTTGAAACCGTACTCGACCTCCGCTCTGCCATGAATATCGAGCGGATGAACTGGAAAGTGGGTTTCGCAACCGTTTTTCACGATTCCCCGTCTGTAAGCGCACCCACCCCTGCCTTCCTGTGGTACACATCGTGCGCGGATGCATCTTTGCGCGCGTGGGCAGGCGATACCGTTGCCTTGCGTACTTTTAGCCCGCCGTACCTGCGTACGGCGGGCTTTGCGTATGCCCGTCCGGGTTGCCCGTGCCTGCTTTCACCCGCGCGCTGTTGCCTGCCCGCTTGCCAGAACATACGTCTTTCCTCCGCTGTGCGGCTATATACACAGCGCGCTTTCATGCTATAATGGGCATGCTTTGGTAACGCAGCGATGGCAGGTGATATGTCTGAAAATCAAACGTCGCATCTTCGCAATCATCAATAAAGCGGAAGCGGGGGACCGCGCAAGCCAGGCCTTTGATGTTGCCATCATCGTGCTGATCCTGCTGAGCGTGGCATCCATCGTGCTGCAATCCTTCCGTCAGCTGGCGATTCGCTACTGGCGAGTTTTTGCCGTGTTTGAGATATTCACGGTCGCGGTGTTCACCGTGGAGTACGCGCTGCGCATCTGGACGGCTGACCTGCTGTATCCGCAGGCGAAACACCCGCGCCTGAAATACGTGTTTTCATTCATGGCGCTGGTGGATTTGATGGCCATCACCCCGTTCTATCTGCCCTTTATTGCGGCGGACCTGCGCTTCCTGCGGCTGCTTCGGCTGTTGCGGCTGTCAAGGCTGTTGCGCCTGTTCAAGCTGGGGCGCTATGTGGATTCGCTTCAGGTGATCGGCACGGTGATCAGGGATGCCGCCTCACAGTTGATTGCCTCCATTGGGGCGTGCTTTTTGATCGTGCTGATTTCTGCCATCCTGATGTACGGTGTGGAAAACACAGCGCAACCGGAGGGATTCCCCAATATTGCAGAGGCGCTGTGGTGGGCGGTATGTACGCTTACGACGGTTGGCTACGGCGATGTGTACCCCATCACGGCGATGGGCAAGTTTTTGGCTGCCATCATTTCGCTCGTTGGCATCGGCATTGTGGCCATCCCCACGGGCATCATCAGCGCCGGTTTTACGGAGGCCATGGCCGCCCGCCGCAAGGCAAACCAGCGCGCCACCGCCCCGCCCGAGGCCGAAGCGGGCAAACGCTTTTGCCCGTATTGCGGTCACCGGCTAGAGCAAAGCGAGCCCACAAGCTGCGGTTCGGCGCACAGGTAGCCGCGGCAAGCGCGATGCCTTAGACCATGCCGCCGCCCCGCCGCGTACGGCGGCAAACGAACGGTCAATGATGGACAGCCCGTAAGAGCACAGGAGGGGTTTGCGGTGAAATACATGCACAGCGAATGGCAGGGGCGGCTCAACCACTGGCGGGACGCGCTGATGCGCGACCTGTACCTGCCGCTTGGCGACATTGCGCTGGAAGGGTTTACCACCATGGCGCACCTGACGCCCGATGAGGCTATGCGGGGCGCGTTTGCGCCCATGGCGGCCGGCACGCGCTGGGGGCGTTCATATGAATACTGCTGGCTGCGGGGCGAAATCACCTTGCCGCCCGAAGCGCAGGGGCAACGCATCGCCATGGACCTGCGCACCGGCGGCGAAGCGACGCTGTTTGTGGACGGCGCGCCCTTTGGCACCTACCGCGCGGGCTGGGTTGCGACCCCGCACCACTTCATGGTGGATAACACGCTGGCGCGCGGCGCGCGCGCAGGCGAAACGCATACGCTGCTGGTTGAGGCATACGCGGGGCATTTCTACCCCGAGAGCCCGCGCGGCGGCTGTGCCACCGGGCCGGTGCGCCCCGGCGACTATGGCGACCCCAAGGCCGAGGGCAGCCGCGCGACGCTGGAAGGCTGCACCTACGGTATCTGGAACGAGGACGCCTACCAGCTCTACCTGGACGTGACCACGCTGGAGCAGGCCATGGATCAGGCGGAGCCGGAAAGCCTGCGCGCGGACAAGCTCGCCGCCGCGCTGGAGCAGTATACCCTGACGGTGGATTTTGAGCAGCCGCTGGAACGGCGTACTCAAAGCTACCGCGCCGCGCGCGAAGGCCTGCGCGCCGTGCTCGCGGCCCGTGGCGGCGACACCGTGCCGACGTATTACGCCATCGGCAACGCGCACCTGGACCTGGCGTGGCTGTGGCCCGTGGCCGAGACGGCGCGCAAAACGGCGCGCACGTTTGCCGCGCAGCTGCGGCTTATGGACGAGTACCCCGCCTACCGCTTTTTGCAGAGCCAGCCCGCGGCCTACGAGCTGTGCAGGCAGCACTACCCCGCGCTGTTTGAGGACGTGCGCAAGGCTATCGCCGATGGGCGCTGGATTGCCGAGGGCGCGATGTGGGTGGAGCCGGACACCAACATGACCGGCGGCGAGTCGCTGG
>Ga0351890_10242_pt2 | contig 12844 bp, 10 predicted proteins | sample TotcelFGM3001M15_FD_206743 | JGI IMG/M metagenome (GOLD analysis project Ga0351890, IMG submission 206743) | Enriched cells from coal bed in the Powder River Basin, Montana, United States - Total cells FGM rep3 HSBNCT.FGM.300.1.M15 ...
GATTGGCTTGTTGACAAGCGTTTATAAAACTCATCTGGCTGAATATCAATCCCATCCCGATATGGTTTTCCTTCCCAAATCAAAGTCAGTGGTAGAACTGAAATTGGATATTCTGCCACAATTTCGGCAGGAAGATAAGCACTGCTATCCGTTACGATGATAACTTTCGACATTGAATCACACTCCAGAGGAATTTTTCTCAAGTATACCCGAAAATAATCCGGTTTTTCTTTATTCGTTTTCACCCCTTCTTTTTGATTCAACCCGCCCTGGATAATTAATTATTGAAGGACAGGAAAACCGATACCAATCCACGACCAATCATCACTATTGTTCATTTTAGATTAAATAGGGTTTGTAGAATCTATCACAATAGTTTTTTTTAGGAATTATCCTCAAAAATGTTAACATTTTCTAAATTTTTTGTGAATTTTCCTGTTTTAGGCGTGATTCTCATATTATATTAATGTAAATTTATTATGATAAATATTGTCTGATTTACCTGATTAATTTGACACAGATAACAAAAAAGGTTATAAACAAATTATACAAAAAATATTCTTTGGATATGTTTCCAGAACCTCGGTTCTGATCAATACAACATTTAGGAGTTGATAAATGACTACAATCAATGATTTTTCCGACGAACCCCGATACACAATCAAATCAGTCAGTGTTCAAACTGGTATCCGACCGGTGACACTGCGTGCATGGGAACGCCGGCATGAATTACTCAGTCCACATCGTTCTGATAACCGTTATCGCTTATATTCTGAACGCGACATCGCGATTTTAAGATGGATTAAATCACGAGTGGACGAAGGTATTTCCATCAGTAATGCTGTGCTGGAGTTACGCCAAATGACCCGCAATGGTGTTTGGCCTGATGCAGTCCCATCTGCACCGACCCGCACATTGGTTGCACCAAAAGCAACACCTGAAACTTATACGCATTGGTTATATGATGCATTGATCAAACACAATGAAGAACGCTCAACAGAACTTATTCGCGAACTGCATGCCAGTTATGATTTAATGACAATCTTCAGCCGAATCCTGGCACCTACCCTGATAGCCATTGGGGAAGCCTGGTATCGCGGTGAGATCCGGATCACAACTGAACATTATGCCTCCAACTTCCTGCGGGCACGTTTGATGTCATTGCTTCAGGCATATCCATCACGCCGAAACGCACCTTATGTACAGTTAGGATGTGCCCCAACCGAACAACATGAATTGGGAAGTCTTATGATGGCAGTATTATTACGCAGCGAAGGGTATCGTGTCGAGTATTTGGGACCTGATTTACCAATCGATGATTTGGTTGATTATGCCAGTTATGAATTCCCGGATTTGATAGTGTTAACCGCATCAACCGATCTGGCTGCGTTTGAAATGCGACGTTTGAAAGAAAAACTCGATCAAATCAATCCTGCACCTGCTCTGGCTTATGCTGGAAGTGCATTTGACAACAGCGAAAAAGTCCGGGAAATGGTACCTGGACATTATATTGGCAAATCCTTTGAAGAAGGACTGGAGACCTTGAAAGATCTCTTGAGAGAGAAAGAACTTGCTTAAAAAATAACCCGCTCCTTTAATGGCATAAGGTTTGTCGAAAGATTGGACAAACCTTATGCATTTAAATACATTTCCAGTATAAATAAGGTGAAATTAAAAATTATTTATTGTAGGAATTGAAATGGAAAATAATACAAAAAATTTATCCAATAAGGATGATTTACCGATTTATAATATCAAAGCAGTATCCAGCATGCTTGATTTGTTACCTGTTACATTACGCGCCTGGGAACGCCGCTATGGTTTACCCCAACCCCATCGTGGAGAACAGGGATATCGGTTATATTCACCCTATGATGTCCGCTTGTTACGGTGGCTAAAGCAACAAAACGATTCCGGTATGAGCATTGGTCAGGCAGTAAAGTATTTACATAAATTACGAATTGATGGAACGGATCCTGCCAGAGAAATACCTTTGGAACAGAAATCGACTGATGAAACAATCAATCAGGTTTCCTTGTCAGTCTTATCCCGTCATTTTCAACAATATCTGATGAACTACCAGAATGAATCAGCTTCCGAAATTCTCAGGAAAGCTTTCTCCATTTACAATGTGGATGAGGTATTGACAGATGTTGTACAGGAAACGTTGGTGAATCTCGGAGATGCCTGGCATCGTGGTGAAATCCCCATTGCGATTGAACATTTTGCTACTCAATTCTGCGAGCAACATTTGATGGGTATGTTTTACTCTTCTTCTGTACCTACGCGTGAAGGCACCATTTTCGCAGCCTGCGCACCGGGCGAAATGCATCAAATTGGGATTCTCAGTCTGGTGGTGATGTTGCGTTGGCGTGGATGGGATGTCAAATACTTTGGACAAAACTTAAGTCTTGAACGCATAATGGAAACTCTGAATGTCCTTAAACCAAACACAATGCTATTCACCGCGACAACCAAAGAAAGTGCTCTGTCCTTAAAGCCGTTAGGTACCATTATGGAAAAATACCCCTTCGAAAGACCTTTAATCTTTCTGGGAGGGTTGGCTTTCCAAAATCATCCAGATTTAAGCAGGCACATACCAGGTGAAGTTATTAATTTTTCTCCCAGTAGAAATATTGAACTCATTGAAAAACAAATTTATAGAAAAATTGCCAATACAATAGAATAATTATCTTTATGTGAAACCAGGTCTTCTATGACAGATAAAAAACGTTTGTTTTCCATTTTTTTAATTGTTTTTATTGATTTACTGGGCTTCAGTATTATCTTACCTTTGCTGCCATTTTATGCTGAAAGTTTCGGAGCATCCCCTACCATTGTTGGTTTCCTGGTTGCCATTTATGCAGCAGGTCAAATGTTCAGCGCTCCTATATTAGGCCGGCTCTCAGATCGTTATGGCCGGCGACCTTTTTTAATCATCAGCATACTGGGAGGTGCGATCGGTTTCTTCATGCTTGGCCTGGCCACAAATTTAACCATGTTATTTGTTGCACGTCTGGTCGCTGGAATAACAGCTGGTAATATCAGCGTTGCCCAGGCATATATCACAGATGTCACTGACGACAAAAATCGCTCGCGGGGATTGGGGCTGATTGGAGCAGCCTTCGGTCTTGGATTTGTCATTGGACCAGCGATGGGAGGATTATTAAGCCAATGGGGATATTTTGTACCAGCATATGCCGCTGCAGGGATAGCTACGATAAATTTAGTTGTTGTGATTTTATGGCTGCCTGAATCGCTAACACAGGAGAGAAAAGACGAAATTGCTTTACAGAAAAACCCACCCATTTCATTAAAATCCGTTATTTTGGCTATGAAGAGGCCAATTGTTGGTGCACTACTCAGTACCAGACTCTTTTATGGATTTGCTTTTGCACTCTTTCAATCAGTCTTTGCATTATATGGTCAATATAGATTTAATTTAAACGCTCAGAATACTGGTTATATACTTGCTTATGTAGGCGTTATCTCAGTTTTTACCCAGGGTTTTTTGGTCGGAAAAATCACAGACCGTTATCCTGATCGAAAAATAATTCTCATTACGACAGGGATAATCGCTTTTAGTTTTCTTGCCTGGGCATTCGCTCCCAATATTTCGATTTTGCTTCTGATACTTTTACCGATTGCAATGAATGCAGGAATTCTCAACACTGTCATCAATTCTGCTCTCACCAAAGCGGTTCAACCCATCGAGTTTGGGGGTATTTTAGGGCTCTCTGCAGCGCTGGAAAGCGCTACACGTGTAATTGCACCATCTTTAGGTGGATTTCTTCTAGAAAAGCTTGGAACTTCAGCTCCTGGAATTCTCAGTTCAATCATTTTGTTCTGGTTAACTACCTATATTTACCGATTTATATATCACGTCCCTAAACCGTCTTCATCAAACCCCATCAATGTAGAAATCTAATCAAACAACTTTCAAAAGATTTGAGCAAAGGGCTTAGATTACTGAATTTAATATTATTTGCAATCATGCGGTATCATTCGTAATCATGAAACCACATTTTGAAAAAATAAATCTCCGACCTCATACAGTTGCTGTGGTTGGTGGTGGTCCTGCGGGATTAATGGCAGCAGAATACCTGGCGATTCATGGGGTTAATGTGGATGTCTACGAAGGCAAACCAGCAGTCTTGCGAAAATTCCTCGTGGCAGGTAAAGGCGGATTAAATCTAAGTCGTGCTGAAGATTTCGATTTATTTATTTCACGCTATCAAGAACGTGCCAATGTTCTAGCCCCAATTCTTCAGAAATTTGGACCGACAGAAATTCGTTCCTGGATAGAGGAATTGGGATTTAGTACCTTTGTAGGCAGTTCGAACAAAATTTTTCCCAGTGATATGCAGGCAGTCCACCTCCGACGTGCCTGGATTCAACGTCTGCAGCAACAGGGTATTAGATTTCATTACAACCATCGCTGGTTGGGATGGGATCCGGAAAAGAACTTGCTTTTCGGGACAAAATCAGGAAATACAACAATTCACCCGGAAGTTACATTATTGACTCTGGGTGGCGCGAGCTGGCCAAAAACAGGGAGTGATGGAAAATGGTCAGAAATTCTCCAGAAACAGGGCATATCGATTTCAGCGTTCAAGCCTGCAAATTGTGGCTTTAATATTAACTGGAGTGATCATTTCCGCAATCGCTATCAAGGTACAGCGATTAAGTCTGTGGTCCTGCGATTTCAACCTACCTATGGAAAGCCAATTCAACAAAAGGGTGAATTTTTGATCACAAAATATGGGGTGGAAGGCAGTCTGATTTATTCTTTTTCAGCTCCCATCCGTGAGGAAATTCTATCCGAAGGCAAGGCAGTCATTTATCTGGATCTTGCACCCGACTGGTCTCATGAACAATTGCTAGCTAGACTTTCAAGACCACGCGGATCTCGCTCGATCGCCAACCACCTGGAAAAAACGATTGGATTCCACGGGGTAAAATCAGGCTTATTATGGGAATTTTTATCACGCTCAACTTTGGAAAATACTGATCATTTAGCAGGGATGGTTAAAGCTTTACCAATTCCTTTAATCTCTCCACGCCCAATCGAAGAATCGATCAGTACTGCCGGAGGAATTCGTTTTGAAGATTTGGATGACCGTTTGATGTTGAAAGATCTTCCTGGTGTTTTTTGTGCAGGTGAAATGTTGGATTGGGAAGCACCTACAGGAGGTTATTTACTCTCTGCCTGTTTTTCAACCGGCAGATCAGCCGCAGAAGGGATTCTTGAATGGTTATCCAACATCTGAGATTACTCCCAGGTAATCTTCCTTGTATTATTAGGTGGGGTATAAAATTTAAAGAACACTCGATTCACTTACCAAGTTAAATGGAAACTTTTGAAGTTGGATGAGATCGTTTTGACCTGGTTTCAGAGATAAATTATTAAATCGATAAAAGGAGGATATTATGTTAAAAGAATTTAAAGCATTCGCAATGCGTGGGAATGTTCTCGATCTTGCGATTGGTGTGATTATTGGTGGTGCATTTGGTAAAATCGTGACTTCTTTTGTTGCAGATGTTATCATGCCATTAATTGGATTAATCTTAGGTAAGATTAACTTTGCAAACCTGTTTATCAATCTGAATGGTGAAGACTACACCTCTCTGACTGCCGCCCAGGAAGCTGGTGCACCAACACTTAATTATGGTCTCTTCATCAATGCTATCGTCGATTTCCTGATTGTTGCTCTCGTTATTTTTCTGGTGATTAAAGGGATAAACAAACTTCAAAGACCTAAACCAGAACCGGTAGTAGTACCAACCTCAAAAAAATGCGTTTATTGCTTTACGGAGATTGCCCTCGAAGCTACCCGTTGCCCTAACTGTACTTCTCAATTGGAGTAAATGATTACCTGTTGGTAAAAATCAACAAGCAATATACTCAACTTCAACTCAGTAATAATTATTGCAAAACAGAGAATCGAAAACCCTGATCTATAAAGATTTAATCTTTGCGATGACACCAGGTAGTTCATCAAAAGACTCTATTTGATAGTATCCATCATTATGTGAACTTGTACCAATCACTTGTTCATGCGCCCATGTGAACGAATGCGGAATGTAAACCCCATAAGCACCTATTTTTACCACTGGCAGAATATCAGATCGCAGGGAATTCCCAACCATTAAGAATTCTTTCGGTTGGATATCATGCCGGGAAAGTATTCTTGCGTATGTCTCATCCAGTTTATCGCTGACGACTTCGTACGCTTCAAAATATTTTTCCATTTTTGAGTTGGTTAATTTTCGTTCCTGATCCAGCAAATCCCCTTTGGTGATCACCATTAAACGAAAATCATTTTTAAGAATTTCAATTGTCTCCAAAACTCCTGGTAATAATTCAGCAGGTTGTTCCAACATATTTCGTAAGTGTCTTAAAATGGTATTGATCTCTATGCTGCCAACTTCACCATGACTTAATTGAATAGCTGTCTCAATCATCGATAACCCGAAAGATTTGATACCATAACCATACCAGGGCAAATTACCTGTCTCTATCTGCAATAATGTCGCTTCGACTACTTCCGCTGGTTGATAAGGTGCTAAAAGAGCAGCCAGTTGTACCTGGCCTTGATGATAATATTTTTCATTTTCCCAAAGCGTGTCATCAGCGTCAAAAGCAATCCATCGAATCATAGTTTTTTCCTGGATATTGTTTTTGATTATTATCGCATAAAAATAATGATTATTTAACCCTGACGTTTCAGTCTAGCCGGTTTTCCATTAAACTCTAATCGTTTTAGTTTATTGATTACCTGATCCACATATTGTTCGGATACATCCACAAAAGTCTCATGCTGGTGAATGGTAATGGCTCCAACAGCTTTCCCAGGTATCTTGGCTTCGTTCGCAATCGCACCTACCACCATGGTAGGTCGGATCTGTTCAGCTTTTCCCAACCCAAAAGATAATCGCACCATCCCGGGTTCATGGCTTGTTTTTCGGTTTCCCCTGGTACGTCCAGCGTGTTCAAAGCGTCTGGGTTCACCGCTGCGAGGTTTCGAATCCCGCGCATTTCTGCCTCCACGCTGACCGACTTCCACAATTCCAACAGGCATGATATGAACATATTTCTTTTGTTCTTTGACCAGTTTTAGTGCCGTTGCAGCTAGCAATAAGAGATCATGACCTTCTTCAACCAGTTTGTTGACTAGTTCAATCTCACGAGGTTGCTTACCACTATTTAATCGCTCAACAATCAAGCTTTCAAATTCTAATTGGCGTTTTGTAAGAATATCTTTTTCAGTTGGCACTTTTTCAACCAACATCACCTGATGTGTTACTTTTTCAAAACGTCGAATGCGGAACATTTCGCTACCGGTAATCAATGAGATCGCGATGCCTTTGGCTCCTGCACGACCGGTTCGTCCGATTCGATGGATATAATCTTCGGCTTCAAAAGGAATATCATAGTTGAATACATGTGATACGCCCGGAATATCCAAACCACGAGCAGCAACATCCGTAGCGACCAGCACACGGGTCAAGCCTTTACGAAATCGATCGAGGGCGACCTCACGTGCGGATTGTGCCAGATCACCATGCAGCGCTTCTGCAGAATAGTGAGCTGCCATAAGTTGGTCACTCAACTCTGCTGCACGGATTTTTGTTCGGGTGAAGATCAACGCGTTGGTAACAGGTTCAAATTCTAATAAACGTAAAAGTGCTGCGAATTTATCCTTCTCAGGAATCACATACATGCGTTGTTCGGTATTCTCAACGGTCAGGGTTCTCCCGGCAATTGTTATTTCTTCAGGATTATTCAGGTACCGGCTGGCTAATTTACGAATTTCTACTGGCAATGTGGCGGAGAATAAAGCTTTTTGGCAATCATAAGGCGCATACGCAAGGATCGCTTCCACTTCTTCAATGAAACCCATTTTGAGCATTTCATCAGCTTCATCCAATACCCAAAACTTAACTTTAGAAAGATCAAGGGCATTCTTTTTCTGGATTAAATCCATCACTCGACCAGGGGTTCCCACAACGATTTGAACGCCCTCTGAGAGCTGGTAAAGTTGACGACCATAAGGAGCCCCACCATAAACAGGTAAGATTTTCACTGGCATAAACTTGGCAAACGTTTCGATTGCCTTGGAGACCTGCAGACACAGTTCTCTTGTGGGGGTCAATATAAACCCCTGCACAGCTTTTAATTGTGGGTCAATCATTTGCAGCATCGGCAATGCGAAAGCTGCAGTCTTGCCTGTCCCGGTTTGTGCCTGACCAAGCATATCTTTCCCACTCATCAAAACCGGGATTGCCTGTGTTTGAATCTCGGTCGGGTTTACATATTCCAATTCCTGGATTGCCTGATTCAGAGCAGGCTTTAAATTCAATGTTTCAAACAAACTCATTAATTCCTTAACACTTTCAGACGCACACGCCCATATAACTTTTTATCAGATCAGGATATTCAGATTCTTTTCAACAAAAAAGGACTTGCTGATCCTGGCAAATCCTTTCCGAGATGCAAACGATCTTGTTCTACTGATCTGTCGAACAACAAGTAATTGTAGCACATTCCAATAAATTATGTTGATTTTTTTGATCAATTGTAGTGGCAAAGTAGTAAAGTCCTAATCTGGCAAAGTTAAAATGTCCTATAAGAGGACAACAACAGATGAAATGGACAATAGCAATGACGAGAGAAGAATTGAAGCGCAAGACGATTATAGAACAAGCAATTGAAAAAAGGATAATCCAAAAAGAAGGAGCGGAGAGGCTAGGGATCAGTGAACGTCATTTTCGGCGGATAACAAGAAGATACCGAAAACAAGGGGAGGAAGGTTTGGTATCCGGACATCGCGGGAAACCCAGCAATAACCGGATGAAAGAAGCCAAGCGAGCAGAAATCACAAAGATTATCAACGATCCGATCTTTGAAGGATTTGGGCCCACATTGCTAAATGAGAAATTAGAGCAATATCTAGGGATCAAGATTAGCAAAGAAAGCATGCGCCAAATCATGATTGAAGAAAAAAAACATTCCCCTAAAATAAAAAAGACAAAGACCTTGCATCTCCCACGTGAGCGTCGCGAACGACGCGGAGAACTGGTTCAAATTGATGGGTCTTATCATGCCTGGCTGGAAAAACGTGCAGCAAAAGCATGTTTGCTTTTATTTGTCGACGATGCTACCAGCGCGGTGTTGGCAGCTAAATTTGTTGATTATGAAAGTTTTTATGCCTATGGCGATCTTTGTAAGACTTATTTTCTAGCATCAGGTCTACCAGTAGCATTTTACAGTGATAAATTCAGTGTTTTCCGCGTCAATTCACGATCAGGTATTCACAAAGAGGCCATTACCCAATTTACGCGAGCTTTAAATACGCTGGGAATTGAGTTGATCTGTGCTAATTCTCCCCAGGCTAAAGGACGGGTTGAGCGAGCCAATGAGACTTTTCAAGATCGCCTGGTTAAAGAACTACGTCTCCAAAGGATCGATAATTACCAGGATGCCAATGCCTTTTTACCTGCTTTTTTGGACTTTTATAATCGTAAATTCGCCGTTTTACCTCGATCGGTTGAGGATGTCCATGCTTCCTTGGATCCTACTATTGATCTTGATTTCCTTTTTGCTGTCCACGATACCCGTACTATCACCAAATCACTACAAATTCGTTTCAATGGTATTACATACCAAATCATAACTAACCGTCCCGCCCTAAATCTGTCTGGCCGGGAAGTCTTGATTATCGAGGAACAATCTGCTGCTATTTCTGCTTATTTGAATAACACCTTACTCAATCTCCAGATCGTTCATGAGCAACCCAAACAAGCTCGTGTCGTCTCTACTAAATCACATAAATCCAAAGCTCATTCACCTGCAACTAATCATCCATGGCTAACTTATGGAAAAAAACTGAATGGTTATCCTATCATTGTTCCTGATCATTAGGACATTTCTATTTAGCCAGATTTAGGACATTTTAACTTAGCCTTGACAATTTTTTTGATCAATTTTCGCGCTTGCTATCGTTCTTAACCCCTGTTAAAATTCAAGGATGAAAAATAAAATCTACTTTGGTGATAATCTCACAGTTCTGAAGTCCTTACCAACTGAGTCAATTGATCTGATTTATATAGACCCACCTTTTAACACCGGGAAGTCTCAAAGCCGTACGCAAATAAAAACCATAGCTGATGATGACGGAGACCGGATTGGTTTTCAGGGACGGTCTTATAAGACCATTGCATTGGGACAAAAGGCATACAATGATCAATTTGATGATTATTTAGGATTTTTAGAACCCCGATTGAGAGAAGCGTATCGACTTTTAAAACCACAGGGTAGTTTTTATTTTCATATTGATTATCGTGAAGTACATTACTGCAAAATTTTATTGGATCAAATATTCGGTCGTAATTCTTTTTTGAACGAAATCATTTGGGCTTATGACTATGGTGCACGCACCCGCAAGAAGTGGCCACCCAAACACGACAATATTCTGTTGTATGCCAAAGATCCACACCACTATACCTTTAATGTAGATGAGATCGAGCGCATCCCTTACATGGCACCCGGATTGGTTGGAAAAGATAAAGCTGAACGCGGCAAATTACCCACCGATACCTGGTGGCATACGATCGTTCCTACTAATGGGACGGAAAAAACAGGCTACCCAACTCAAAAACCATTAGGAATTCTGCGCAGAATGATTCAGGCATCTTCCAATAAAGGTGATGTCGTTCTTGATTTTTTTGGTGGATCCGGCACAACAGCTGCAGCCTGTCTGGAATTTGATCGATATTTCATTTTAGTTGACAACAACCCACAATCAATTCTGAGCATGCAGAAACGATTTGCTGATTTTGATATTGAGTGGATTAATTGTGAAGGTATCAATCGCGATGAAAACCATTGATCTAAATACCTGGAAACGGCGTGATCATTACGAACTGTACAGGAAGCTTGATTATCCTTACCTGAATGTAACAACCAATGTAGATATTGGCCTATTATATGATTATTCGAAGGATAATCAGTTATCTCTCTTCTCTTGTATAGCTTTCCTGACATCCCGGGCTGCAAATCTGATTCCTGAATTGCGTATGCGAATTCGTGGTGACCAGGTAGTTGAACACGTCACTGTCCATCCCTCTTTCACCGTACTCACCAATGACGATACCTTTGGATTCGCGTCCATCCAATTTACTCCTGACTTTTTCCAATTCAATCTAAATGTCCTGAATGGGATTGAAACCACCAAAAAGAACCCGACCATTCATGACGAACCCGGTCGCGACGATATGATTTTTCTAACCACAATGACCTGGGTATCATTTACTCAAATTTCTCATCCAGTTCCATTGAATCCGCCTGATTCTTTCCCACGGATTACATGGGGAAAGTTTTTTGAGCAAGGTGATCAACGCTTGTTACCGCTTTCATTATTTGCAAACCATGCCCTGGTCGATGGTTTGCACGTTGGTAGATTTTTCGAAATTATAAAGAATTCGATGGATGATCCGGATCAGTTTCTTTCATAATCAACAGGAAAAGGCCAGATTCTCAAAGATTGAATAAATTTCGATATAATCATTCGAAAGCTCAATTCAACCTAATAATGCCTGGTTTTGTGATTGTTATTTCGGAAAGTTGCCAGTAGTTTCGTTACTTAATGTAAGAACCGCCTGCGAAAGAGGAGGCGGTTCTTATTTTGGTTGCTGTGGCACGTTCCTATCGAATGATCAGGAGGTGTGCCACAGCCGTACGTTGACTACTATCAGTCATTGACATCACCTCCTCTTTCAAAAGATGGCAAATTAATATGATCAAAGATCACTCTATTATTATGTCATAATTTCCAAAAATGTCAAATACAACCAAATCCTTTTGGATCTTTACCACTCCGAAACCAGAGAAAAGCGATAATTCCCATCATCTTGTTTTTTTACAGTTCCATTTAATGTCATTATTTCCATCCATGTCTGACCTGGTTTGAGTGGGAAAACCGATCCATCAGCATTCAGAAAGGTTAATACAGATTCTTCAGTTGGTCGTGACCAGGTAACTTCATAAATATTTCCATCTCGAGCTACGTATGCTTTACCCGTTCCAAGCAAACTGACATCCAGAACTTCCACAGTCGGTCTTTCATCAATGTCAACATGACGAACAAATATCATTGCAACATTTGCAGCGCTAATAGGTTTCTCAGTTGCCCGATCAATTAGCTTTTCATAAGCTTCATCATCCGGCCCGGTTGAATTCTGAGTATCTGAAAAGCGATTATAACTTTGCGTATCGGGATTGTAGTCCCAGCGATTATAAACTGCGCTTGAAAAACGCACGAACACCGAGACCGATTTTTCTCCACCTTCAGGGGGAGGCATTTTGAATAACATTCCATCAAGATTTTGACGGGTATTATCAATTCCCATTCTTTGTGTATAATCGCTCACCTTGCTGGTATCTGCGCCTTCATAATTGCTCGCATCGAATCGATAGATTACACCGGCTGTATTAGCGCTTTCAATCATCAACCGGTTTGCAAATTCAGAATTAACCAACCGAAAATATGTCTTTTCGTATGCGCTGCCAAAAATAAACATTCCTTTATAAGCTCGGACAACATTGAAATCAAACAAACGAGCTGAGCGGACGGGAGCGACTTTCTCCGTATCCTGGCCATAAAAAACAGCAGCAAATCGAGTGGTGCCAAATTCTGTGTAATATTCATAAACAATATCTGCACTCGAAAGACCCCAATGCGGACGATCTGCGCGGGGCAAGTTTTGAACTTTAACAATGACTGGCCGGCGATCCAGAATTTCAGGGTCATCCAATTCCAAACCTGTTAGAGGATTAACTTCG
>Ga0351890_10306_pt1 | contig 12816 bp, 12 predicted proteins | sample TotcelFGM3001M15_FD_206743 | JGI IMG/M metagenome (GOLD analysis project Ga0351890, IMG submission 206743) | Enriched cells from coal bed in the Powder River Basin, Montana, United States - Total cells FGM rep3 HSBNCT.FGM.300.1.M15 ...
GATACAGAATGACCATAATCGATAAGGAAGGCAGACTTTTTTCCAAAATTAATCTATTGGATGCGCTCTTAGTGCTTTTTTTGTGTCTTGTGCTTGCCTGGCTTGGGATCAAGCTTGCCAATCGCTATACTACAGTCAAGGAATACGATCAGTATCTAATTAAAGTCAAAGCACCAAACCTGGAAGAAACTATTGCTCAATCCATCCTAAAGGGCGACCTTATTACAACTCCCAATGGAGCCTATTTTGGCTTGATATTGGATGATCCGGTCATTACCCCGACTTCGGTTTATGTTACTACCCCTGAAGGCGTACTAGTTTCCCGGACTCAACCCAAACTGAAAGATGTAGTATTTACTCTTCAGGTGCGTGTTGCAAAAGGGAGCCCTGTTATACGCTATGGCAACCAAACCTTAAAAACAGGAGCTACTGGTTTCATTGAGACCGCACGTACCAAATATACTATCCTGGTTTTATCCATTGAACCCATTCATGATACTCCTGAACAAGTCTCCGAAAAAGAAAACACCGAAAACTCAACACCACAACCATAAACTAACCCTATGGATATCAAAGCACTTTTTCGCAATGCAGGTATTGTTACACTTGGGGTGATGGTTAGTCGTTTTCTTGGCTTTGGAAGAGAGATAGCTATTGCATATCGATTTGGAACTTCAGCTAGCAAAGATGCCTTTGAAATTGGCTCATACCTGCCCATTACTTTTTCAAACCTCTTGGTAGCAGGAGTCTTTAGTGCTGTATTTATACCTTTATTCACACGTTATCTCTGTAGTAACGAGAAAAATCAGCTTCAGGAGATCATCTCAGTGCTTATCAACCAATTTGTCCTCTTGATGGTGGTAGTGCTTACGGTGTTCTATGTTTTTGCGCCTTTTTTCATTAAAATTCAGGCTCCTTTCTTTGATCCCGAACGTTTTGAAACCGCCATAATAATTTTCCGGACTTCTCTTCCTTCGATATTTTTTCTTGGGATCGCAGCCATGGCGACTGGCATACTCAATTCATTAAAAATGTTTGGCATTCCTACCCTTGGGGGCATTCTTTTCAATGCTCTAACCATGGGTTTTATCATTATATTTGCTCCAAGTATGGGTATTCAAAGTGCAGCTTATGCCTTGGTTATAGGATCGATTGGTCAGCTTTTGATTCAATATGCCTGGATTATTCGATATAAGTTGTCCTATCGATGGACCCCCCGACTATTTCATCCAGCAATTTCTGAAGTTTATGTGCTCATATTGCCAGTGGTGCTTGGCTCAGGTATCAATTATCTGGCTCCTTTTATTGAGCGTTTTTTTGGCTCCTCTCTTCCCGAAGGCATGATTTCAGCTCTGGGATATTCCTTTAAGGTCTCACAGTTTCCCATTGGAATTTTTGCACTTGCAGTATCTTCCGTAGTCTTTCCATGTTTATCTGAAAATGTCATCTGCAATGATCGTAAAGCCTTAGCTAAAAATTTGAAGTGGGCCTTACAGTTTGTGCTCTTTATTATTGTTCCAGCAACCTTTGGTCTTTTAGCTCTATCCCTACCTATTACACGTCTCCTTTTCGAGAGCGGAGAATTTACACCCTACTCCACCGCCCTGACTTCCAATGCTTTGGCAATATACTCCCTGGCCTTGATCCCCTGGTCCATTACGGCCGTTCTGGTAAAGATTTTCTACTCCAATCGAGACACGAAAACTCCGGTCTATGTGGCTCTTGTTACCATTGCAGTATTGTTTACTGTTGATATTTTTCTTGTCAAGGCATTTCAATATCAGGGGCTTGCTTTTGGCTCAAGCATTGCTGCTTATGTCAACGCAGTAATTCTATGGGTCATCATGCGAAAAAAGTTTCAATGCATTCGCTTGCTGGCCCTTGCCAGAACTTTTCTAAGCACTATGTTTGCATCTTTGCTAATGTATGCCGCACTATTCTTGTCTTGCGCTTATCTTGAAAAAACCTTAAACTTATCCCTAAAACGCATTCAATTACTCGAAGTTAGTATATTAGTGATACTGGGGATTTCGATATATGCAATAACTTTGTGGCTAACAAATAAAAAAGAGTTAAAGGAAGTGATGGGGAGATGAACAAAAAAAAGAAGAATAATAAAAAATTATCTGCTTTTCTTTGGATTGTCTTCCTGGTCATTTTTACTATATGTTCTGCCTCTGCCTGGTATATCTGGCGTTTGGTTCGAGAAATACAACCTTCAAACAAAAAGGATACGCAGGGCATTCGAAAGGACTACAAAATCAATTGGTCTGGCAGGATCAATGTTCTCTTGCTTGGTTGCGATAGCCGTGACGGAATGTATCTGGGAATACGCAGTGATACCATCATCTTAGCCAATATCGACCTCAAGGAAAAGATAGTTCGCATTATGTCTATTCCCCGTGATACTCGAGTCTATGTGCCCGACTACGATACCTACGACAAAATGAATTCTACTATCAATCCAGACTATTTTTCAGATGGGGGTATAGCGCTAACCCTTCGTACCGTCGAACATCTTACCAAAGTTCCAGTCAAGCTTTATGCGTTGATGGATTTTACCGCATTCGAAGAAGTAGTCAATATTGTTGGAGGCGTTAGACTCCATGTAGAAAAGGATATGTATTATTACGATCCCACTGATGGCACCTTAATCAATCTCAAAGAAGGCGACCAGGAATTGGATGGCGACAAGTCTCTGCAGTATGTTCGTTTCCGTTGGGACAATCAGGGAGATTTTGCGCGAGACAGTGAAGGTAAGATTTATGGTCGCATATCACGACAGATGCATTTCATGCAGGCACTTGCAAGAAAAGTCTCAGAAAACCGCAGTATTCTGCGAGTGAATAGTATAGTTAACGCTATCGCAAAACGCTTTGAAACCAACATGGATACCTCTGAAATGCTCAAGCTAGCTATTCTCTTCAAGGATCTTGACCCCGACACTCAACTTAAAGTGATAGCATTCCCAGGTTATGCGGATTTTGTAAATGGCATCTCTTACGTAGTAGTTGAGGAAGAGGAGCTTGAAAGCTTGATCCAACAAGAATTTCTTGGTCTTTCATCAACTACTGAGATTGAAGTACCTGAGCAAAGTGAGGAAGACCAGTGAAGAACATCATCCCAGGTACGATGCTTCAGCAATCATTTCCTTTCAAACTTCAAAGGGGATGCAATCAAGCAATAAAACCAATACTGGAAAATAGTTTGTTTCTGAAAGTCCTCAGAGAATCTTTAATAAGTGTAGATATCATTGTGCATCAAAGTTCTTTTATCCGATATTTTGATCAATCTTCATGTTTTCTGGATAGCTTTTTTCAAAATAGTTTTTTGTTAAATGCTTTTAGTAAAAGTTTTTTTACATTGTCAGAGTTTTTTGCTGATTTTATCCAACTAGCATTTAGGAATAGTTTTGTACAAAAAAAAGGACAAAGTATAGCCAAAGACTTCCTCCAATACAGCATACGACCTCTTGTTTTTGCTTTGTTTGCCTATCTCAGCATTAGGGCATCCATGCAAATGGCGTTTGGGCAAGGTTTAAATCGGAGCGAAGTGTTGGTCATTTTTTCATTTTTATTAGCTTTGTGGATATTGTCACATGCTCGAATACCTGCAACTTGGTTTTCTGAAAGAAGTCACTTTATCGCCTTTCTAAAGGATTTAGTTTCGTGAAAGTTTTCTCTGATTCAGACGCTAAATACGTTTTAGGGGGCGTTTTACTCGCACTGCTCTCTTTTTTTACAGGTGAAATTCAGCTTGTTGTAATCATTCTATCCTTTACAATTCTCATTTTAGCATGGCGTCGTTACGATATCCTCCTCATCTTCCCTCCTCTATTTGTCCTTTTAGACTTCGTCATTAAAACTGCAGCTTCCGGATTGGGGGGCTGGTGGGATGAAGCTTTGCTTTTGTTGCTTTTTGCCTTTTTGTTTCTTCACCAAGCCAAAAACAAACAACGCACTTTTCATCTCTCCTCAATCGCCTATCCTGTCCTGCTTTTTATCTTTTTTGGCCTCCTCTCTACTAGCTTAAGCAGTGATGTCAGCTTAAATCAGGGCATTGAAGGCATTCGATCCGTAGTCCAGACTTTTCTTTTTTTCCTGATTTTTCTTAATGCGCCATTGAGCAAAAAAAAGAACCGGGCATTATTGCTCCTGGTCTTATTAGCTGGAGCAATTACAGCTGTTTATGGTTTGTACCAGTATGCAGTGGGAGTACCCAACCCCCCCCATTGGCTGGACAAAGATCTTGAAGTAGGCTTATCCAGAGCCTTCTCTTTTCTTGGTAGTCCCAATGCTTTTGCAGCATATGGGGTCTTGCTTTTACCCCTGGCTTTGGCTTTTATGCTTAGAAAACCTTATCGCTGGCTTCATCAGTCTATCTTTGCTATGCTGGCAATATTGCTTGCGGCTGGTATTTTTTCCAGTCTGACCAGAGCGGCTTGGGTTGCATTGCTTCCTGCCTTAATGCTATTTGGTATTCTGATTAAAAAAACACGTTTGATGCTTGGTCTTCTGCTTTTACTGGTAGTTATGGCCAGCTTCTCAGCCCCTGTAAGAACAAGGTTCCTTAATTTGTTTTCAGACCAGTACCAGCAAAAAAGTGAAATGGGAGGAAGAAACTATCGATGGAATCTTGCTTGGAGCATCTTTGACGAGAGTCCTCTTTTTGGCAGAGGTCCAGGTAGCTATGGAGGAGCTGTAGCTTATAGGGCTCAAGCATTTCAAGGTTTATATGTCGACAACTACTATCTTCAGATTTTGTCTAATTTTGGTTTCCTTGGATTTTTGGCTTTTTTATGGATTCTCATCGAAATTATCCGAAATTTGCTCTTAGCAGCTAAATTTTCCCAGGAACGCGACAAAATCATTGTATATGGTGTTCTTTGTGGAGTGCTTGCTTTTTTAATCCACAATGTTACCGAAAACTTAATTGAAGTAATTCCGCTTGCAGTTGTTTTTTGGGTGCTGACTGGTTTGGCCTGTCAATTATCCTATCAAGAAAGGGTCTAAATAAATGGAACATGCAATTGCAGTTATTGGTTTGGGTTTTGTAGGTTTACCCTTGTCACTGGTTTATGCCAGCAAGGGCCACCCTGTCATTGGGGTGGATGTTGATGAGCTTCACGTCACCAAACTCAAGATGGGACAAACACCCTTATGTGAACCCTGGAATGGGCAGACCATTCAGGAAGCTTTAATTCAAACCCTTCAAAAGGGATTATTCGAACCTACCTGCCATGCAGAGGCGGCCATCCAACGATCATCTGATGTCATTGTTACCGTTGGCATCCCTGTTCGATCGGACGGCACCCTTGACTACACCTCGCTTGATAGTGTAGCAGCTTTTTTAGGCAAAAACCTACGACCTGGCATGACTATTTTGCTACGCTCTACGGTTCCCCCTCATACCACCAGAAATCGATTCAAGCCTTTACTAGAGGAATACTCTCATTTATCTGCAGGAAAAGATTTTTTCCTGGGCTATGCCTCGGAGCGTATGGCTGAAGGTAAAGCTTACGAAGAGTTGACCTCTATGCCTACTCCAGTGGCAGGTGTCAACGAAGCATCCCTCGAACGTTGCAGTGAGCTCTTATCCAGGATTTGCTCCCAGGTCATTCAGGCCAAAAATCTTGAAGCAGTAGAGATGTCCAAAGTAGTCGAGAATTTATCTCGTGACATTAATGTTGCTATGGTCAACGAATTTGCCAATTATGCGTATTCCATCGGGGTGGACATCGCAGAGGTGCTTTCCATTGCCAATACGCATCAACGAGTCAAACTCCTTTCCCCAGGACCTGGGGTCGGCGGATATTGTATTCCCAATGCCTATTATTATCTGGCAGGCACCGAAAGACCTTGCGCAGATCTCCCGGTGAGCAGTACCAGCAGGCAGTTAAACGATCAAAGACCCAGTGCTATTCTTGCTGTTGCAGAAGAGGAGCTTAAAAAACTAAAAAAAGATCTCCCTTCAGCCCAATTTGCCCTATACGGTCTGGGTATGAAAGATTTTTCCAATGACCTTCGCCTTTCTCCTTCTCTTGAATTCATCAGGCTTTTACGTGAAAGAAAATATTTGTGTCGCTTTTTTGATCCTTTGACCCAACATAATGAACCAGGAATGTGCCATAATCTCGAAGAATTGCTCGAAGGTGCGGATTGCCTGATTATTCTCAATCGTCATCATGATGAAAAAATTCTTCAATTAGACAAGATTAAAAAGCTCATGAACAGCCGACCTTTGATTGTTGACACCCGTTCCTGGATTGATGCAGAAAAAGCTAAGAAAAAAGGCTTCTACCTCTGTCGATGCTGATATCCGATAAAAAAATCCTCATGATTTCCACCATGGGGATAAATGATTTACCCACCCGCAAACAACGCATTGCCAGAAAACTCAGCCTAAACAATGAAGTCATCTATCTTCAAGCTCCTTTAACCTTGCTGGGTGTATGTAAAACCAGGGCTAAAATCCGGAGTTTTGTGCTTAGTCAGGAAAAGAATCTTTGCGTAGTCCAGCCTCCTGCCATATTACCCTTTGGCTTGAAAGTGGGTTTTTTCCATCGGATCAACTCCATTTATTTTCGTACATTTGTTCAAAAATTACTGAAAAAGAAACAGTTTGCTCCTGATATCTTATGGTTTTATCTCCCTGACTTTCCCGACCTCGCTACTGACTATCCTCAGGCAATTACAGTTTATGATTGTGTAGATGATCATGCCTCTTATCCAGGGCTCCGAAATCCTGCTTTTGTTAGAAAATTAGAACAGCAACTGACAGAAACTTCCAATGTGATATTTGCTACCACCCATGAGCTAGCAGAAAGACTCAGGAAAAGCAACAAAAACGTTTATTGCATCCCCAATGGAGTGGATTGGGACCATTTTGGCGCTAAAGCATACACCGAAATGAAGGAGCAGTCTGGCATACCCCACCCTAGAGTAGGCTATCTCGGAGCTATTCACCATTGGTTTGATCTTGATCTGATTAAGTATTTACTCGATGCCCTGCCCGAAATTCATCTTGTCATTGCAGGCCCAAAGCAACGTGCTGATTTGACTGCTCTGAGTGAGCATCCCAGCTTGCATCTGTTGGGTCGGGTCAGTGTTGAGCAAGCCCCATCCTGCATCGAAGCTTGGGACGTCTGCCTGATTCCCTTTATTCCCAACGATCTGACCTTGAATATCAGTCCCCTGAAGTTTTTTGAATACTGTTCCCGAGGAAAGCCTACGGTGAGTATTCCTATCCAGCAACTCAAACAATACGAGCACTTGTGCTATCTGTATCACGACCACAACTCCTGCGTAGACAGCATCCGAAAAGCTCTCTCAGAAGCACCTGATTTAAAACAAGAGCGCAGAAAATTAGCTCAGCAACATTCCTGGGAGGGAAAACTCCAGGAAATGTTTCAGCATATTGCGAATATGCTTGGTTGACCTACTATTATGCCAGGAATAATCCTCGGTTAGCTTCCAGCGTCTTTCCCTTCATCAAATCTTCCATGGCTTTGAGGTAGTGTTCCTGCGTTACTCCAGGGATTAAGTTTTCCTTGCAAACTACCTTGAGCAAGGCGATATTTTGCATACGGGAATCATGAAGCGTTTCTTCTTTGACCATGATGACTTTAACCTCTTTTTTCCCTCCAGCTTCCAATAGATCCTTGGCACTAATGGCTTTATCCACACCCTTGCGAACGGACAAGGGTTGCCAGAAGGCATCATAGCAAATCAGGGTGCTTGCTGGCTTGCTGACACTCATCAAAGCCCGATACGCTTCATGTAGTTCCAAAGAGAGAATTAGATCGCTTCCAAAGGGGGGAATGATAGGGGAAAACACCTGGTCTCCCATACGAATCTGAGATATTACTGTTCCGCCACGTTGTGCCAAGCCATGGGTATCCACGCTTTTTACGGGGATTCCAGCATGATCTACCGCACGCAAAATAGTTTCAGCCAGCAGTCCGATGCCCTGTCCGCCTACTCCAATAAGATAGCAGTTAAATGTTTTCATGAAGTTTTTTCCTCCTTTACGCCAAGTGCTTTGCTGGGACAAACAGCTACACAGGATTGATCTCCGATGCAGAGGTCGTGTTGCGTAACAATCTTGCCCTCCGGGGTTCGTTGAAAAGTCGGGCAGGCAAAGGTATCGATACACTCATATAGTTGATTGCAAACCTTTTGATCAACTTCCACTGGGTTGATCGTTACTACACCCTTGCGTCTTCGGTCTCGCATAAACTTGAGCATACAGGGGTGACGTGCGATGATGACTTTGAATCCTGGGGTGGCTATAGCCTTTTTTACCATTTCAGTGAGTTCGGCCTGCTGATAGGTGTCGATCTCCTGGATGGATTCCACTCCAAAGGCCTCCAAGACTTTGCGAATCGAGATTTTCGGAGCTTCTCCTCTTACATTACCGCCGGATCCAGGATGACCCTGATGACCCGTCATGGCGGTGGTGCCATTTTCCATGACGATAAGGGTAAGATGGTGTTGATTGTAAATAGCATTGATGATGCCAGGAAGCCCAGCGTGGAAAAAGGTGGAATCACCGATGAAAGCGACGACAGGGCGCGTCTTGTTTCCTAAGGACAAACCTGCGGCAGTCCCGGTGCAGTGACCCATAGACAGAAGCATTTGTCCCATTTCATAAGGCTTTAAAAAGCCCAGGGAATGACAGCCAATGTCTGCTACGGTAATGGTTTCGGGAGGAAGCGCTTTTTTCACTGCATAAAAGGCGGAACGATGGCCGCAACCCGGACACATTTGGGCTGGTCGGGGGGTTATAGTTTCACGATCTTTGGTGGGATCTATAGTTTTAGGGAAAAGCTCAGGCCAGGTTTTATGCATGATGTCAGTGACTTTTTCCGGGGTGTATTCTCCAATCGAGTCTTCCAGATCTTGTTTGCCGATGATTTTGCAAAGCGTTTTACTTTGATAAGCAAAAGCTAGAATGTCCTTTTCAATACTATCATCCAGCTCTTCGAGAACTTTCACTTCCTGATGCTGATCAAAAAAAGCGAGGATCTCTTTTTCAGGAAGAGGATATACCCGATTCAGCTTCAGAATATTCACTGGCTCTTTGGCATTGAGCATGCTTTCTCTGAGACTTAAATAGGGAAAGCCCGAACAAATCACCCCTTTGCTGACTGAGGGATTGGCGATTAGCTCTACTACTTGAGCCTCGGGATCGTAAAGCACTTGGTCCAGCTTTTGCAGGGCTTTGCGCTTGAGAGGAAAGACGGCGCTTGTGATGGGAACGTAGGGGCCGTTGGCAGGATCAAATATGCTTTGAAAAGCTTTTTGCGAGGATGGGAGAGATCCAAAACTCACCTTTTCTTTGGCATGACAGACATGGGTGGTGAGTCGCAAGGCTACAGGCATCCGAAAGGTGGTTGAAATGCGCACTGCTTCTTTGAACATCGAATATACTTCGTTGGGTGTAGCAGGTTCCAGTAGGGGGAGATAGGAAAGACGGCATAAGTGACGATTGTCTTGTTCGTTTTGAGAGGAGTTGGCTCCAGGGTCGTCTCCCAGCACGATCACCATGCCTCCCATGAGCTCCATCATGCTCAATTGCACCAGCGAATCCAGTGCAACATTCATTCCCACACTTTTAAAAAACACCACCGAGAGATTGCCCTGGATGGAAGCTCCATAGGCTACTTCGGTAGCTACTTTTTCGTTTACCGAAAACTCAAAGTAAAAGGGGCGTTTTTCAAGAGGTATCGATAAGATAGCATCTGCAATTTCAGGGGTAGGAGAGCCAGGATAGCTACTGACCACCTTTACTCCACTTTCAGCCATGGCACGCACAATAGCAGTATCTCCCATAACAATTTCGCTAAAGGGATCAGCCGTTAACAATACATCGCCCAATGATTTCATCTTATTGCTCCTTTGACGAAGGATTAATTACCCTAATTATAACTCAGTTTTTGCTTGCTTTGCACCACCATCTCAACTGAGTCACAGGGACGGGGGTATTGACTCATTCTGTTGCTACTTAAAACTGTCATTATAACATTATTTAACAACCAATATCGTATCATATAGTAAGTTAAAAAAATAATAAACATACCTTCATAAAGTTCAAGATATATCGATTATCACTAGTGTTTATTGCATATTTGAAAAATATTAAAAAAGTTACATTTAAAAAAAGAGCGCATAAAGTGCTTTAAGGTGTCTATATAAGAGATATACACGCTAAAAATCTTTTTATGTTATTTCTAATGGTATGAGGATCGGGTATGTCAAAAAACGACATATATAGTGATTAAGTTGGCTTACAGTAATGAGACAATACCCCCGTCCCCTTGTCTCATTTTGGAGGAGGGAGCTTGACAAAGATTTTAGGTATGTTTTACTATCATACTAATATCGATAATATGCGAGGAGGCCGGCCTTGAAAGAAAAGTATCAAACAAAATTAGACTGGATTATTGTCATTACACTCGGTGTTTTTATTGCTTCCCTTCTTGCTTTATTTCTTTTATTTGCTATTCGTCAACAGCTACTGCAAATTCAGCAAAATCCGAGCCATCAAAATGCTACGATAAACAAGGAAAGTCAGGATAAGGACATCAAAGATACCCCACCTGAAAGCACTGAAGAGGAAGAAAAAAAATTTGGGGTGTGGGAATTGCGGAAAGAGCAAATTGAGAAGCTGAAAGAATATGATCGCACAGAAGGAGAACTCAGAAAAATTATAGAGCGACTAGAGAAGGATATAGAAAAGGAAACAGAAAAACTAAAAAATTCCCAAGCTCAACCCTAGGGTTAGCATGCAATTTAACTCCCCAGGAAAAAGCATTACAATTTGACAGCTCAAGGCATAAACATATACTATTTCTGTTTGTGTGCTTTAGGTAGAAATGAAAAAAAAGAGGTAAGTAAATCATGTCCAAACGATGTGAAGTATGTGGAAAAGGGCCATTGGTAGGATGCAATGTCAGCCATTCCAATGTCCACACTAAAAGAAGACTACTGCCCAATTTACAGCGCGTAAAAGTGCTGACAGCCAAAGGGCAGGTGTGCTATATGCGCATTTGCACCAAATGCCTGAAAGCCAGTAAAGTTCAATTAGCTGCCTAAGCTAAACCTATCAAAATCAGGCGATGAGCGGCTTAAGCAAGGAAACGCGTATCCAGATTCTGCAATTCTTGTGGGATGCCGAAAAAGAGAGTCCCACAAGGATTGTAAGAGGCAATGAGCTCATGGAAAGCCTGCAAATAGACGAATATACCCTGGTATCCAACCTTCGCCTCTTGAGCGATTTGAAGTGGATACGTTTGCTCAGCGCCTCTCTAGATGCTCGAGCCTATATCAAAGTTACCGAATCAGGATTGCGACAAATTGAAATTATATCAAGCGGATAGCTTCGAGCCCCCCTTTTATATAAGGTTTTTTTTTACTTCTTTTCATCTCGTGTTTTTGCATTTATCCTTACAAAAGAGCGCTCTTCCTCAGCATGCTGACGCCTTGCCCATGCAAGCTCACGATTACCCTTCCTGGTTCCAAAATACGGTACAGCAAGTAAAAGCTTATCTCAAAGGCGAAACAACTGACATTTCTACGCCCTATCAATTTGTACCCAACAAAATCAAATGGCAGAGCGCTTGGGAAGCTTTAAGTGAAATCCCATATGGACAGACCACATCGTATAAAAGCTATTCCCAACGCATCGGCTTGAAGAACCCCCGAAATGCCGGTTGGGTGCTTTCACAAAATCCCTTGCCCCTTGTTTTTCCCTGTCACCGAGTAATACGCACCGATGGATCTCTGGGGGGCTTTACTCCAGATCCAAAGATCAAAAAACTGCTTATAGACCTTGAACAAACCCCTCATGATTAAAAAGATCATCCTGCTTCTGCTTGTTTGTATTCTTTTGCTTGCCTCATCAAGGCATCCATCTGTCCATTCTTCCGTAAGTCCTGAGACGATTTATCCTGGAGCACTTTTCCTGAAAGTAAATCCAGTCGAGGCTCCCGACCCCAAGCTATATCAGATCTGGTGCTTTGAAAATCATAGCATAGAATTGCTTTTTCCTGCGCTATCTTCATCGGTGCAATTTCACGCCAATGTTTCCCAAGGAATTGAGCAAAAACGAGAAGGTGATCAATTGCTGATCTCTTATTCCCCCTCCGAGGATCACTACCTCCAGTTTAGACTGGAAGGATTCACAGAAAATGTGGCTCTTAAGTTTAGATACCGAGATCCGCACCAAGCCTTTTTATCATTTACTCGAATGTATGCCCAATACAGCTATCCCTGGCAACGACGTTTTTACCTGGATTATTACATTACTCCCATCGAACGCAATCAACGGAAATATTCAGACGCTGCATATCAGGAATCCTACCTGGTTACCCTCGGAGCTCCCTATTCCTGGGGAGGCAAGCAGGGGCTGACTACAATTCACCAAAAACTACTTCGCAACGGTTTGGTGGCCTGGTGGAGCGAATATTATCAACGAAAAGCCTATATGCACCCAGTCAATCTGGATGCTTTTGAATCCTGCTTTGACTATATTCCCGGTCCCGAGAATCCTCAATATTGGGCTGGGGTGGATTGTTCGGGTCTGCTCGAAATAGCCTGTGAGTTGTCAGGTTTACATTACAACTGGAGAGAAGCAGACCTGATAACGCAAGGAGATTATCGTGGTGCACCCAATTTTAAAGATATACGAGCTGGGGATATTTTTGTGCTTAAACGCGATGGGATCGTGGTTCATTTTGGAGTGATTTCTCGCAAAGGTCCTACTGTGTCAACGACTTCCATCATCCATAGTGCCTGGTTTACTTCATATCGATAC
>Ga0351890_10311_pt1 | contig 12481 bp, 13 predicted proteins | sample TotcelFGM3001M15_FD_206743 | JGI IMG/M metagenome (GOLD analysis project Ga0351890, IMG submission 206743) | Enriched cells from coal bed in the Powder River Basin, Montana, United States - Total cells FGM rep3 HSBNCT.FGM.300.1.M15 ...
TTTTGGTTGCGACACTTTCTCGTATTTACCCTCAAGGAAAATTTAAACGTGCTCGCCAAATTAATTATGTCCATGTCATTCACAGTTTAGTAAAAAAACCCCAAGCATTTCGCTATTCACAACTGCGAGATAGCCTTTTGCCTAATGCGATGTATCAACAAATTTGGAGTTACGTCAATTCAGCCATGGATGCCAGGGTAGCTTGTAAATTTATCGTGGGATTATTGTATTTAGCGGCTACCGAAGATTGCGAAATGCGGTTAGCCGAAGTGGTATTAGAAGATATAAAACATCATCGATTATTTTCAATTAGCCACTATCAGACTCAATTTAAATCATGTAATCCACCATTGCCACAGGTAGAGGTCACTCAGCATACCTTAGAAAATTATAATCTTTTCATGATGAGTCATCAGGAGGTAAGCCATGTCGCATGAAATGACATTACCTCTCTTGCTAAAGCAATTAGGTCTGCCAATGATGCTAATGCGTTTTGAGGAAAATGCACAACGCGCTTTAGAGGAGCAATGGAGTTATCCGCAATTTTTAAGCAAGCTGTGTGAGCTTGAAGTCGCTGCTCGTTATCAAAAGCGCGTGCAACGTCATACCAATGAAGCAAAATTATTACCCGGAAAAACATTGGATAGTTTTGAATTCAAAAAAGCAAAATCAATCAATGCGGCGCAAATACAAGCACTTGCTGATAATACAAGTTGGGTAAAACAAGCAAATAATATTGTTATTTTTGGTCCGAGTGGTGTTGGTAAAACACATCTAGCTTGTGCCATAGGTTTTCGTCTTATCGAGCAAGGGGTGCGAGTATTATTTACACCCACTACAACTCTTGTTCAAAAATTACAAAAAGCTAGGCACGAATATAAATTGCCTGAAGCACTGGCTAAGCTTGCACGAATTCCTGTGCTTATTTTAGATGATATAAGCTACGTGAAAAAAAGTGAGTTTGAAACCAGCGTGCTCTTTGAATTGATCGCGGATCGCTATGAAACAAATAGTTTAATTATTACATCAAACCAACCTTTCGGAGAATGGGATCAGGTTTTTCCAGATAATATGATGGCAGTTGCTGCAATCGACCGCTTAATTCACCATGCCACTATTATCAATATTAAAGAGCAAAGTTATCGAAAAGCAAACGTAACAGTTAATACCTAAGAAATAACTAGAATTGTAATATTTAATTTAAATTAAAACCGGCAATGATAAATGACGCCGACCGGAAATGGTAATTGACGTGAGACAAAAGAGCGATGTATTCAGAGTGCGAGAGGGAAACTTTCAATGGTTTAACATAAGATAATTCGTATAAAAAATCATTTTGTGGAAGGTTTTTTGTTATTGAAATGTAGGAATGCATGAAAGCAAAACGATGATAAGAAAACTACTTCTACCCTTAATTAAATTTTTAAACGTTCTTTTGGAGTCACTATGTCATTTTTACTCGCCACTAACAAATCATAAAAACCTTTTCTTTAGTTGTACATCATGGATAAAGCAAGTGGATTGGAAATCGGGGTTAAGTGCAAGCACCTTTTTATTCGCCTTAATTTTTTCTGTTTATGGTACTTTGAATTTTCTACATGAACTTATAACCGTTGGCCCAAAAAATACTTTGGTTAAGGAATTTAACGCCCTAGTCATTGAACAACAAAAATTTATCGAGCCTATGTATAAAGCTGAAGTAGAAACAATACTAACAACAGAATGCTTATACCCAGACAATTTAAGCAAAACAATTTATAACAACAAGGGTGTCTCCTATAGTTATAGGTATCCACTCCTTTCAACCGTGAAGCAACATATAAATTAATTATTACGATTGATTAAATGAAAAATATGAAATGTCCTCTTTAGCGGATCTAACTTTGCAAAGATCAACTCCAATTTTTTCTGGTTATGGCTAAAAATCTCTGTTCTGACAAATTTAATAGAATAAAAAAGGAGTGAAGAATGCAAATTAAAAGTATAGATCATCTTGTGATTACTGTTAAAGATATTACTGTAACGATTGACTTCTACACGAAAATTCTCAATATGAAGGAGCTTAGTTTGCAAGGAAAAGGTGTTGAGATAAATGTATTACGGTTTGGTGATAAACGTCTACATGTTCATTTAGCAGGCAAAGAAATTGAACCTAAAGCTTTGAAAGCTACGCCGGGCTCAAGTGATATCTGTTTTACTACAGAGACACCAATAACAGAGGTAGTAAAGCACCTTAGAAAACACAACATTACTATTGAAAAAGAACCCGTGTTAATTATAGGAACTTTGGGAGAAATGGAGTCTGTTTGGTTTCGTGATCCTGATGGAAATTTGATTGAAGTTGCACATTACAATATAGATTAATTTTATCCGACTACGGATATAGTTACTCTGCAAATCTGAGAGGATACAGGATATGAGTAAAACTTTTCGTCAGCCCAGCACTGATCACGAAATAAAGAAGCTTTCACTTAATCCTGCAACGTCCACCTAAATGAACGGTTGATTACTGTTTACTGCAGAAATTTGCAAGACGCCTATCAAATGCCCATGGCTTTTTACCCTCCCTGCACAAGCGATCGGCTATAAGTGAAATCACCGTTCTCTTCTAAACTGAATTCAGCTTTTGATCTTAGTGAAATACGCATCCATGAGCAGCATTGTCAGTTATTAACCTAAAATAACAATTAGTAGACATGTGCGTTATACAAGATTTTGTGTTGATTTAATTACTAAATGACGAAGATGTGTTTTTTAATTTAACTATAATTTTCCTATCATCAGGAGACAAAAGCAGTTTAATTATTGACTTCTTATTGAAATTATTTTGATAAAAATCATCTGTTTTTTGAAATGCATTATAATTGTCTACAATAGCGTAAATTAATTGGTTATAAAGTTTCATGCTATATGAAATCAAATCAGTATAATTTTTATCGCCAATTTCTTTCTTGATCACTTCATCATTAGAAATGAGTATTATTATCTATTTTTTGAGTTTTATCTAAATAAGAATCATAAAGTATATTTCTCTGTTCAAGCATAGTGAGCATTTGACGATATTGAGCATCAGCAAGCAATATAGCATCAAGGCATTCTCTTCCCTCTGGATGCAAAAGAAGAAATTCTAATGAAACTACGTCAATCGGAGGAAAAGTAGGAGCAGATTTCAAAAGCCTTATTTCTTGCCAGTGCTCTTTAAACCATAGCAAGTTCTGTTGTATATTCATCGGCTCACAATTTTTTATTTTAGGAAATCCATTATAGGCTCTTCAATGAAGTATTTAGATTATATTGAATTTTAGAGATAGCATTAATATTTTTATTATGCTGCATTTGTTTTTGATAAAATATGTTTAAAGTAAACGCTGCTAATGCACCAAAAAAAGCTCCAAATATATCGATATTAAAACTCGTTAAAAGAAAAAATGTAAGCAAATCCTACACGCTACGAGAAAATAAAATCAATAGTGTAACTAGACTTTTGTTCACTATTTAACTGATAATGAGTTGGATACCTTGGTGCGGTACGATGTCTCTTCTTCTTTTATCATACAAATATCTTTTGCTATACAAAAAAGCATAAATTCCCCTAGCGCTTGGAGAAAACAACCTACTGCATATAGTAAATTGCTTCTTTTGGAAAACATACCAACATCAGAAATCTTCGCAGTAGAAGACAAGCTATTTTTATTAACCACAGGTGCTACTTTTATTGCAGCAGTAGAGGGCAAACTATTTTTTTCAATCACAGGTGCAGCCCTGGTAACTGTCTCAAACAATGTATTTACGTTCGCTGATGTCTTTGCGCTGGTTATAGTATAAGGTGGTACGCGATTTTCTTCAGCTAACTGTTTCAAACCCTCTTCCGTTATCTTTCTAGGCAAATCTGCTTTAGTTCCCACAAGAAAAACTGAACAATAATCAGGTATATCAGGCTTAATTTTTTCCCAATATGATTTAGTTTCTTCTAAACCATTCTCTTGGCTCATATCACAGGTAATAATAAGAACGTGTGCACATTTAATGAATGAGATAATGTACGACTGAGAATCTTCCGAACCTGCTAAATCCCATAACTGTAACTTAGTAAGTCTATCTGCGATAGTCAGTGTCTTTGAACAGTAATCTGCTCCAATAGTCCTATCATAATTTTCATCATAACAGTCTTCAACAAAGCGCCTCAAAAGAGACGACTTTCCGCTGTTAGCAGACCCAGCTACGCAAACCTTCGCTACTGTATATGACTTCAACATGGAGGAATCTACCAATAAGATAATTGTTCAACTATAACACAAAACATTATGCATTGTGTAGATTTTAATCATTTTAATTTAGCTTGTTTTTGATCTTCTCTATAAGGGATTTTTACTCTTGGCGTTTTCGTGTGGAATGCAGGATCAGAAGCGATGAAGAGGTAGATTTAACCTTATTTGTTTCGAGATCTAATGCAGGGCAGAACAGTGGTGCAAAACTTTGCATCACTGTTCTGTTCTGCCCTGCCCATATTTCTTGAAAAGTAACAAGCCTGTTCTGTATCCAGTAACCGATATATCATCGCCAGTCTTCGGTCACTCATGTGAAATACCAACATTTGCGATGAGAAAAAATTTCTTCTTTTTTAAAAATCCTTTATCTTTTGATCGTTTGCAGATTTCACCCCATCGCGAACACGGCTTTAGTGAAATACCTCAGTTCACAAGCTTAATATTTTAACAAATATTCCTTTTCAAGAGCAGTAGAAAGCTTTCGCTGCACTTCACATTAAATTTAATTATTGACGCAGCCGCATTGTTATTTTCATATCAATTCATCCTGATTGTGCCTCTCCCAGCTCCTCATGAATAAATAAAATCCTCACCACTTTCGCCACCCTTTTTTGACCAAATAGTTTTTGATGATAAAATAGACACATTCATTCACAATTACCCATGGAGGGCACGCAATGACTGACATAACAAACACTTCTACTCCCCTTTCTCAACCTCAATCCCTACCTACTGTCGTCAAAATTGCTGTCGAAGAGTATTTACGCACTATCGATACCAGTAAAGATCCGAATATCTATGAAAAAGTACTAAGCGACATAGAAATCCCATTATTGACCTTTTTGCTTGAACGTGCGGAAGGCAACCAATGCGCTATCACCCGATGGCTAGGTTTGTCACGAGGAACAGTCCGTAAAAAATTGAAACTCTATGGACTAAATGGATAGTTAAGCAAAAGCAAGGCAGAAATGCTGGATACGGAGTGTAAGAGATTTGTGGATTATCGCCCTACCCTCTTGTCCTTGGACTTCATCGGTGTAGAATAAATTTTTAACAAAGTAGTGTATTGATAAGCACATAAACTTGCCCTTGCTACTTTGGTTCTGCACTTACAAGGAGAAGCGCCATGATGGAATCACACACTTCAATTCACCATAATCCACAATATTTTATCGCTCATTTACCACAACCAGGCACAATCTCTACTGATGAAGCGTTACAGTGGGGCGAAAAGTGTAATCAACAACATGTCGGCCATAGTGGTGATTGGTCAGGCTTAGCACTGAGTCACTTGGCCTATCAATTCTATGTCGAAGCGAGTTTTTCCAAAAATTCTGCTGTTAGCGGTGAAGCTTACTATCGCTTATGGCAAATAGAAAGCGAAGGTCGTGCTCCTCATTCAACAAATAATCCCCGTGAAAATCGCAAGAAAGGTATGGTGTATTTACGTTTGTCAGTCGTACAAAGCTATCCTGCTGCGCAGAAATTGTTAAGTACAATACTATAACAAGCTGCTCGACCTTATCCTTACGCGGCTGGAGACGCTCTAAAGTAGAATGTTTGCGTTAAACTAGTCATGTATGGTAGTCCGTAATTCGCCGCCACGGAATCTATTTGTAATTTAAATAACCAATTATCTTAATTTTATGTTAAAATAAACCAATTATTTTATTGGTAGGTTCCCATGCATACTCACTACAACCTAGCGAAAATCTGTATAGTCGGACCCGCTGGAAGCGGAAAATCAGCTATTGTAAGCCGCTTAGTTAAAGACACTTTTAATAAAAGATATACCCCAACAATTGGAGTGGATTTCGGCGAAAAGATACTAGACGCAGCAGACAAAACCATTAAACTACAGTTATGGGAGGGAGCAAGTGGGAAAGATTTTATTCCACTCCATAGAGCCTTTTTTAAAGACGCGAAGGCTTTTATTGTTACGTGTGATATGAGTCAAGTGGATAGTTTAGAAAAAACTAAAGTGTATTGGGAAACAATCAAAGGGAATATACCTAACAACTGTCCAGTTTTTCTTGTGGGAACTAAAGCTGATTTGCCTCAAAAAGTAAAAACAAATGAATTAGAAAATTTAGCCAAAGAAATGAGCACATCTCATACTGTAAGTGATATTGTAACTAGTGCAAATAAACCAGCACCAGGTCAAGAGGTGAGTGAATTGTTTGAGAAAGTTGCAAACAGCGTTGCACTCAGTGCGGTTCAAAAATCCAAAGCTCAAGCACCCACAAAGAAGCCCTCTCCCTCTGTCACAGCTTCTAATGCAGGTATGTTTTCTGAGAAAAGCAATTTACGAAAGGCTGTAGCTGCTTTCTTTCGGGCGCTGGGGGACTTTATGTTTTATTGTCTTGCAGAAGAAATTGGAAATTCACACACTACTAAACCTAAACGTTAATAAATCAGGGGCTCTGTTAACGCTGATTCTATTTATTCAGATTGGGCACTGCTCTAAGGCAAAATGATAGGTCACTATTTGGCCTATCTCACTCCGTAATCCTGACAAACTTGATCGGCTTCATGCTTAGCACCAGTAAAGGAATTGTCTGCTACAGAAATTAAAAGAATTCGACTCTAAAAAAAATTAGCCAACCTGTATTTGAAAAATGTTTAAACACCAGCACATCCACCATTAAACAGTGGGAACAAGGTGAAAAACATCCTAGAGGAACCTCTCTTAAATTGCTAAATCTAGTTACAGAAAAAGGCTTATCTATTTTGATAGCATGAAACATCAACAATTAAGCCAGGGGTTTCGAGTAGAGTCACGATATCTGGAGAATAGAAACATTAGCAAGAAAAAAGCAAAAATATGTAAAAAGATCAATTGAAATTATATTTTGTACAAATTAACTACTTTAAAACAAAAATTGACTTATATCTTTATGAAAAATTATAAGAGGGTGATTTTTTTAAATCAACATAAGATTGTGCGCTGTTCTCATCTTCATTAGCAAATTTTTACTTCTCCAATTTTACTTAAATCTCACAGTAGATGGTTAGTGGCTCTTATGAAATTTAAGTGGGTTCAACTACTATCCATTGAAACAAAATTCATATAATTATCAAAATTTGTCTGCATATAGATTGATCGATATAGAATATAAAAAATATATCTTCTTTGACCAAGACCAAACTTCATGCTTTTTTCATTAATACTTCTATTCACATATGAAGACTACATTACGGCTCTTAATAGGCTTTGGCCGTCAAATTATAAAAAAAGAGTTTTTTTATATTAAGTAGATTTTTTAAAACTAAGAAAGTAAATTTAGATTAAATGCTAACTATAACTCACATAATTCTCTTTTTTTTAACAAATCCTTTGAAAAGAGAATATCTATGTATTATTATCAAAACAATTTAAAAAGAATTAAAAGGAAAAATAATGGCTGAACCTATAACTCATTATGGAATAGAGAACGCAAGCTCAGTAATGAGTGCTTTCCATAAGGTAGGAAATGACCAGTTAGCTGAGCTTCTAGAGCTCTATTCAGCTCCTGCAATGATGAAAACTTTGAGAACTTGGGGTTTAAGAGAGGCAGCTCCATTAATAGGCAGATCAGAACAACATATTAGAAAATTAGAAGAAATAGGTGGCCCACTCTATCCTCATTTAAAGGATGCGAAAAATAAACGTTATTATACCCTTGAACGAATTAATCAATTTAGAGATAAATTAGGCACAAGATATAAACGTGATAAGTTGTCAGATACAATGATTTTCGCTGTTTCTAATTTCAAAGGTGGAGTAGGAAAATCGTCTTCTTCTTTAGCATTTTCACATAAATGTGCACTAGAAGGTCTTAGGGTACTTTGTATCGATCTCGACCCTCAAGCAACGCTTACTTTAGGTTTTGGTTTTATACCTGACGTACATTTAAAAGGTGAAGATACCATTTCAAAGGCACTTAATGAATCGCCTACCTGCATTTCCAGCCTTATACAAAAAACATACTTTGATGGAATCTCTCTTATACCTGGAAATCTTGCGCTTTCTGATATGGAATTAGAATTAATTAATAGTGATAAGCAAAAAAGAGATATTTTAAAATTGGGAATGCCGCAAGAAAGACTAAAAAATGCCTTATCTCTAGTAAAAGATCAATACGACATCATAATTCTCGACTGCGGACCAAATTTAGGAATTTTAACTATTAATGCATTAACCGCTGCAAATGCCTTACTTGTCCCTATTCCGCCAATGATGCCTGATTTTGGATCTTATGTAACATTCACTGGAACTTTAGCTGAGTTATTTAAGTCAATAAATAAAGACTTCGTTTTTTTTAGAATTTTACTTACGAAGCATTCCGGTTCACAAGAAGCTGATGGAATTGCAACGATGATGCGTCAAAGGTTTGGCCGCTACATGCTAATAAATAGTATTGTTAACTCTGTTGAAATTGAAAAAGCTTCTAGCAAATTCGGCTCGGTATATGAATTACCAAAAAATTCTTCACCTACATATCGAAGAGCGATAACAACTCTTGATTTAGTATTTAATGAAATTTTAGATGCTTGTAAAACTATATGGAAAGCTCAAGCCATAGCAAAGAATAAACCAGGGCTTGCAGACAAAAACACTCATATTCTGGAGAAAGACCATGGCCGCTAAACATGCCTTTAGTGGCACTATGAAGGCATTGAATGAACTTGGATTAAAAAAAGGTGGGCAGATAGTAACTGTTGACGACGTTATACAAACTTTAAATACTGAAACACAAAATTCACACAATGTTTCTGATTTAGAGTCTAGTACCTTTCAAACAATAATATCTATTGATCCAATTAAAATTTGTAATTGGGAGCTTAGTGACCGTCCAGAAAATGAATTAGGTGATCTAGAAGCTCTTGCCAAAGATTTGAAAGAAAATGGTCAACAACAACCATGTATTGTAAGACCATATAAGAAAAACAAAGAATTTGATTATGAACTTATTGCTGGTGAAAGACGTTGGCGTGCCGCGAAACTATTTAACTTAAACTTAAAAGTCATCAATGTTGAGATGAGCGATGATCAGGCAGCAATTTGTCAAATTGCAGAAAATAATAATCGAAATGATTTATCGGATTTTGCAAAAGGAATGAATTATTCTAAATTAATTGAACTAGATATTATTACTCAAAAAGAACTTGAAAAAACTTTAGGAAAGAATAACGCTGCAATAAGTCGATTACTTTCTTTTAACCAAGTTCCTCAAGAAATTTGGGACGCAATAGACGACAAAACAAAGGTGTCAGCAAGAACTGCATCAGAAATTAGAGCTTTATCTAGAAAAGGTGAGAACTATATCTCCGCTATTATTCAACTTGCCCCACGGATTAGGTCTGGGAAACTTGGTTCAACAACATTAGCTAATGAAGTTGATAAAATCATCAACAAGTCCTCTAACAACATTAATGACATTGTTGAAGTTAGATCATCAAGCGGAAGACACCTTTTTACCTGGCGAAAAGACAGCAATGGAAATATGGCTATTAGCTTTCCAAAAGACATAAGAAATTACATAGATAGAAGTTTTATTGAAAAATCATTAAAAGATGAAATAGAAAATCAAATTAAAAAAATTGATGCCGCGAGGCAGAAAGAATTTTAATAACAATGTTCGCCACTTGTGATGGTTGTTACCGTGCGGTAACAAAATGGATGAGCAAGAAGATTCATTAACAGTTCCCTACTTTAGCATTCGTTACCGTACGGTAACAACTTTAAAAACTTTTATATAAAGGAGTATTTTTTATGCATACATAAAAAAGCCCATCATTATAGATGGGCTTCATGTATTTTTACTCTCTCTAATGCAGTTTAGCGGACGGCTTAGAGAGTTTCCGTTTCAAGAAACGAAGAGATTTTTCATTTCTTTTATGGAGATAGGCTCTCAAAACTCTTAACATTGTGAAAAACCAATGAGACCCTATACGCCTAAAAGTATATGTGAATACTCTTCTCAAAACAAGTTTTTTTTGAGGAGACTGATATGGCTATTGGTGTTTGCACTGCGCAAGATATTTTTAATTTAAATCAAACCAAAGAATACATTCTTACTGCATCACATATTCTTCAAAATGTATTAACTGATGAAAATCTCAATCCCCAATCTACAAAATTATGGCAAATTTTATTTAGTAAAGCTCGTTTTAATCCAAACCTAGAAACCAAGGTCAGTTATGCTGAGTTGGCTGAATTACTAAATAGAAGCACTAGGAGTATTTCAAGATACATTGAAAATTTAACAAAAGCCGGCTATTTGATTATAAAACATAATTTTGATTCCAAAGGAAGTCAATGTCCCAGTACAATTTCAATTCGTGTACCTACTTATGTTATAGAAACCGCTAAGAATATTAAAAACAGGAACACAATAAAAGACTATATTAGTTATGAAGCCCAAAGCAATGATGTCTCTTGCGTTAAGGATGTCCCAAATAAATATTTAGAAACTTCTTTTTGTGAAAAATCGGATAAGTCTACACTCAATAACCCTATTGAGGCTTCATTAGAGAACCACGACATATTTGTCATAGGAGAGGGTGACAAATATGTCAAACAAAAGAATAATATTAAAATAAATAATAATAAAACAAACAATAACGAACAAAGTAATCTTCAAGAACATTCCTTGGAAAAACATAATTCGTATAAAACTGTTGTTGTTAATGAATTAACTAAAAAAATAAAGCATCTTGAATGCCTTCTACATATTGAGAAGGAAAAAGAGAGTTTTTTAAACTTAAAAAATTGTTCATCTGAGATAATGTATGAACAAACTAGAAAAATAAATTTTTTAGAAACGAGTCTTGAGGTTTTATCAAACAAACTAAAACTATTTGAAAAAGATAATAAAACATGCTTAAGTGAAGAATCAAATTATTATAAATTAGCCAAAGATGATACTGTTTTTAACACTAAACCAGGAGATAGAAAACTACCTATTTATGCTTTTAAACGATTAAAAAAATCGTTGCAATTATATGGTTATCAAGAAAATAAGCTTAATTTTTTGATTAATGAAATTATTTTTGAAATTAGATTTGGGTCATTAGTGATGAGTAAGAAAAATACACATTTAACTATTGATAATGCAATAAATATTGCATTAAAGTTGGTGAGAGAAGAAAGATGGGAAACCCCTGCACTTTTTAATGAATTTATTAACAATCACAATTCTTAATCATTTGTTTCACTATAGCAGGGACAATCTAGGGACAGCTGAAATATTATGCTTAATAATTAAGCAATTATTTTTCAAGTGATATCAACAGTTGTCATTAATATTTATGTTCCATGAGGAACAATGGCCATGATTTTTTTAAAAAAGTGAATAAACTAACAGTTAGTTTGCATACGTAACATTCAAGAGTAACTGTTTTGTTTTTTATATGTGTAAATTTTTTTCTCTGATACAGAAATTTATTGCAGAATTTATATGGTGAACTTTTTAGTTGTTTTTTTATTAAAACATACGATGACTAATGTCGCTTTATCTTGAGCGTATTAATAAAAATTATCAGGAGATAATGGCCTATTCGCAAGAACTGTGACGTATGATCACCCAAGTTTTCTCGAAGGCTTCAGAGATTATGACTAATGAGTGGAACACTACAGCAGATAATATAGCTAAATCCATTCAAACGAGTCACTTGCCAGTCAACCGTCAAAAAGAAAAAGGCAAAGTGAATTGAAGCTCTTTAGAGATATATTTACCACAGCTTATAGAGAAGAATTTTGTTATTAATGCCTCATCGTGTTATCTGCATGATGAGCAATGTATTAATAAGCCCTACATTAATTGATGAAAGAAGAAAACAGCAACAATTTGAGACAAACACTGATGGCAACAGTCTGGCGAACTCGTGAAAGCGATATGGCTTTGGCATTGAAAGTTCTTGACCAATTTGCAAGACAACACCAAGGTAAACTGGCATTACTCGAAGAGGTTTGGGAAGATCCCGAAGGTATGACGATACGGTTGCCTTCTTGGGTACATTGTTTGGCGGAACAATTCAAGATGCAGTACGGTGAAGAAATTTTTCCTTTTATTTTAAGTAACGTGATCCACGAAATGGTTTCTCATTACCTGAAGCCGGTTCTTTCAAAAGAACAAGCAACGCTTTTTGAAGCGATACTGCATAGTATCTTTCATCACCCTGAACAATTAGTACATTAACCGGTTCCGCCAAAACTCAGGGCGCAAGGT
>Ga0351890_10304_pt1 | contig 12411 bp, 14 predicted proteins | sample TotcelFGM3001M15_FD_206743 | JGI IMG/M metagenome (GOLD analysis project Ga0351890, IMG submission 206743) | Enriched cells from coal bed in the Powder River Basin, Montana, United States - Total cells FGM rep3 HSBNCT.FGM.300.1.M15 ...
GTATGCCATGAGCACCTCATCAATGTCTCCCGCCACTCCCGGAATTACCTTGAATCCCAGCTGAGCGGCCCGGTTCTGTAAGTCGGCGCTCAAGGCTCCGCAGATCAGCGTGTCTACCCCCTTGGCCAGCAATACCTGCAAGCGCTCCAGGGGGCCTAATTCCGGGGCGCAAAACTCCTGGCCCATTTCCCCCTCCGGGGTCGAAGGGAAAATCAAGACCCGGGAGCACCAGTTCAAGACCGGCGCCACCCGTCCCCGCATGACCGGTATGGCAATCATCTCGATTCGTTTACCCTGTGGTTGAAGTCCATAACTTGATCTCCAGATTCACCTATCCCATATTTCTGCCTTCGAAAAGTTCTTCCGGTGGCACAGGCTTTCCAGCCTGTGCCGACCGGCTGGCGGGCGGGGACGCCCGCCCCACTGACCTTTTCATGCTGGTGGGCCTAAGGACGTAAAAATCCATCCGTAGGGACAAGCCACCGGCTCGCCCCCTAAAACTTTTCGTTTTCGGGGGTGGCTGAATTGCCAGCCATGCCCATGTAACAGCACGATATGTGCCACCCCTGCATTGGCGTGGCTTTCCCACCCGCGGGCCACTCCCCGGCTCCATGCCGGGTACAAAGCGCACCCAGCCATCGGGCCGATGGTTGACAGCATCACCGCACCGCGGCTGGCAACTATCTCAATGAAAGTCAACCGTATCTTTTTCGATGGTAAACGTGGCCGATTGCCGGAGACCGCAGCAATGGAAGTTGACCTGAAACACCTCAAAGAAAATTTCGGCCTTGCGATATTGAGGATTTTCGGGACGGATTTCTACCCAGGTCCCGCATATGCGGCATTGCGCCAGATAGTTGCCATCCGCCGCAATCTTCGTCGTCGTCATCTATCTTTCCGTTGGCCCGGGCTTATGACCGGAGCCCCGCGACTCTGGCAAGGCCGGCGGTGGTTCCCGGTTTTCATAGACGCCTTGCGGCACCCCGGCGTAAATGGACAATCTGGCCCGGAAGCCCTGGGGACCGTGATCCTGTCCCAGCCGGTTTTTGACCCAGGCCACGAGTTGCGCAAACATCATGGCCCAATCCCGGCTATGGTCCTGGCCGGTATAAATATGGGCCAGTTCATGGCAGAGGGTGGCCAGGCGGCATCCCGGGGCATAAAACCGGATGGACCGGCGCCGGTGGTCCGCCTCAGCCATGAGGACCGGGGCGCCGGGCCGGCAAACCGCCGGCGCGGCGTTGTCCTCCAGGAGGACCGGAGGAAAGCCCAATTCCTGGCAAATCATGCGGCTCCAGGCCTGGATCTCTCGCAAATCACGGGGACGGATCAGTTCCCGGCCATACTCACGACACCGGCCGCACCACACCCGGCCGTCAAAAACCAGGTCCCCATGGTGAGCCGGATCCAGAATGGCGCCGCATTTGGGGCATTCCATCATCGTGGCTGGTCCTGCCGCCGGAAGGTCTGATACTCTTCCAGTTCCTCGGCTTCGTCAATGCAAAACATGGTTGAGAATCTCCTGGCCTCGCTACGGCCCTTAAGGCTGTGACGCGGAATTTCAGATATTGCCCAAAGAGCAGGCCCCGTCGTCGCCCTCGGCCACCGGCTGGCCGTCAAAATTATATTGCTCCCCGGCGCCGTCCACGGTGAGGACTTCATAGGTTTCATCCCATCGGCCCCATTGCGTATTCGCCCCGAATGAAATGGCGCCGCGGCCGGTATCGTGGCAGACCACCAGTGAACCTGATTCTCCCGAGAGCGTGCTAAACCGGTAGACGGAGATGATGGCCTCTCCCTTCTCGGCCAGGACCTGCTCAATAACTTCCATGACTGAACTTGCACTGACCCCCATGGAGGCCAGCTGTATTTGCCGGTCCCTTTGAGTCAACCGGTATTTTTCCCAGTACTCCAGAAGCATGGTTTTCTTCCTCCCGGGGAACGGTTCTGGGGCCAGTCAGCCTCAATTTACCCTGAAATGGCGGGGCCAACAATCACAAGTCTGCAATAATAAAGCCAGGAAAGGGATGGGTGGCCTGATTTTCCACGATATCGGGCCTCTGTTCAAAACTTTTTTTTTGACAAACCCGGTAATTTATGGTTTTTGATTAATATCTGACCCCTTGAATGTCCAATATCCATACATATCTGGAGAATCGTATGGCGGTCAAACTTTCCTCTTCCCAGCCGGATTTGTCGGACAATAAACCTTTTTTCCTGAGGGTTTTCGACAGTTTCGCTGACCCGCTGGCCATTTACGACCGGGATTTCCGCCTCCTGAAGGTAAACCAGGCCCTCTTGCAGTTCTATCAGCGCTCCACCGGCGACGTGATCGGCAAGCATTGCTATGCAGTGTTTCACCGCCGCCGCTCGGTCTGTGAGGACTGCCATGTTCGGGAGGTTTTCCGAAGTGGTGAACGGCAATGGCGGGAAATGCTGATTTCCTTGCCGGACGGCAGCTCACGGTTTTTCGAAGTGCATGCCTACCCGGTGAAAGACGCCACCGGAGCGGTTGTCCAGGCTATCGAGCACGGCCGGGATATTTCCTCGCGCAAAAGTCTGGAAATGCAGCTCAAGACTTCGGAGGAGAAATATCGCACCATCGTCGAACTGGCCCGGGAGGGGATTTTCATCATCGACGCTGAAGATAAGCTGACCTTCGCCAACGAATTCCTGGCCGGGATGTTGGGTTCCGGCCCCGGAGAGATCATCGGCCGTTCAGTCTACGATTTTATGGGAGAGGATGCCAGGAACCTCGTCAAGACCCAACTGGAGCGCCGTCGCAACGGCTTGGCGGATTCCTACGAACTGACCTTCAGGCGGAAGAACGGCTCCTCGCTGATCAGCCTGGTGTCGGCGGCGCCCCTGATGGTTAATGGCAGCTTCCTGGGTTCCATCGGGATTGCCACCGACATCACGTATCTCAAGAATGTGGAAAAAGAACTCCGGAGCGCCAACGAATTCCGGGAAAAGATCATCCATGGCATCACCGATAACCTGTTGGTCATCGATCCCCATACGTACCGGATTGTCCAGGCCAACAATTCTTTCCTGGGCCGGGTGGGGCTCGAATCCCAGGCGGTTTTGGGAAGGACGTGCTTTGACGTGATGCTCCATCGAAAGCGTCCCTGCGGAGAGGAAGGCATCGATTGTCCGGTGCAGGAATCGGTCCGTCTCAAGAAATCCTCTCTGAGCGATAAAACCTATCCCGACGCCCGGGGAGAAGCACGGGTCCTGCAAATCGCCACCTATCCGCTGCTGGACGCCAAGGGGGAAGCGGACCTCGTCATTCGCCTGGAGCGGGACGTCACCGACCAGCGCCGGATGGAGGAGGCCCTGTCCTTCCGGTCCCGGGAGCTTCAAAAAACTCAACACCAGTTGGAGACTCTCTTTGAAATTTCCCGGCAGATGAACGCCAAAGAATCCCTGGCAGAACTGATCAACTCTCTCAAAACCATTACCGGCGAGATTTTCCCCGATTCCGAGCCGTTATTTTTGATCCTGGACGCCAACCGCACCCATTTCTTACATCTGGATAAGGGCCTGGACCATGTGGTGGCGCAGACGGGACTGATGGCCGACTTTATCCGGCATTTGGGCAAGATTAAGGAGCCGCAGCTCGTGAGTTCCACCGAAGGCCTCAATAACCCCGCTTTTTTGAAACTCATCTCGGAGATCTTCCCCAGTTGGTTCGGCCTCCCCATCTTGGTGCAGCAACAATGCATCGGTTATTTCCTCCTGGGATCTCATGAACCTCTGGACTATCCCCCGGTGGACCAAAGCTTCATCCAGGCCTTGCTGGATCAGACCGGGGGGCATATTCGCTCCCTGGTCCTCCACGAGTCGGAAATCAATCAACTGCGGCGCCAGGTGACCAAAACTTCCCATGGCGAACTTATCGGCCAGAGCAAAAAGATGCAGGAAGTCTACGAGTTGATCGACCTGGTGGCCGGGTCCGACGCCACGGTGCTCATCACCGGGGACAACGGCACCGGCAAAGAACTGGTGGCCCAGGCTATCCACCGGCAAAGCCATCGGGCCAAAGGGCCTTTCGTGGTGGCCAACTGCTCGGCCTATTCCCCGACGCTCCTGGAGAGCGAACTCTTCGGTCATGAAAAAGGCGCCTTCACCGGCGCTATCCGCCAGAAAAAGGGGCGCATCGAACGGGCTCACGGGGGGACGCTCTTTCTGGATGAAATCGGCGATATTTCACCGGCCACCCAAGTCCTGCTGCTGCGGTTTGTCCAGGACCATTATTTTGAACGGGTGGGAGGCGAAAAGGCCATTGAGGCCAACGTCAGGGTCTTGGCCGCCACCAACCAGGACCTCCAACAGGCGGTGGAAGCCGGTCAATTCCGGGATGACCTGTACTACCGGCTGAATGTCATCGCCATCCACCTGCCGCCGTTAAGAGAGCGCAAAGACGATATTCCCCTGCTCTGCCGCCATTTTCTCACCAAGTGCAACGCCAAGGAAAAGAAAAATATTCAAAAATTTTCAGCCAATGCCCTCCAGGCCATTATGGATTACGATTGGCCGGGCAATGTGCGGCAGTTGGAAAATGCGGTCAATCACGCGGTGATTATCTCGCCGGGCGACACCATCAGGAGGAAGCATTTGCCGCGCTTTCTCAAGGACACCCCGGACCAGCCCCAGTCCACTTCCCTGGCGGACAACGAGCGGCGCCTGATTTTACGGGTGCTCCAGGAAGCCAATTGGAACAAGCACGACGCCGCCCGGCGCTTGAAACTGAGCCGCAGCACCCTCTATAGCAAAATTCGGCGCTACGGCTTGGAGAAATTGACGGTCCCGCGTGAAAAAACCTCGGATGGGGTCATATTTCAAACATAATAAATATTTCTCAATCCGGGTTTTTCTCTTGATTCTCCTATTTCTTTTTCAAATTCGGGTCCAATTTCATACATATATTTCTACTTTCTAACTCCTATCTGCATACCCCTGCCTTGCCCTGTCAGGCTAACTACTTGATTTAAGAAAATTAAAACGTTTGTCCATGAATCTCTTACCTTTCTGGCAGGAATCTTGAATAAAGCATTGCTGCGGTCATATCGCCAGAGGTGGGGCCTTGGGGTGTTGACCTGCGACGCCTGATTCATCAGGCACCGTATTTGCCGCAAATCGCGACCAGGAAAGGAGGTGAGTTTTCAAAGGAGGGCGCCGCCGGACAAGCCTGACCGGCAGAGGCGCTTCTGCGCGGATAGTGGCCCTGTGTCATTAGTTAACCTTTCTCCGAGCGGGGTTCTGCCCCATAGGAGGAACTTTGGTATTTAAATCCATCAAATCGTGGTTCGATTCGTTCAAGTCTTCTCAAAAAGGTACTCCTGTGACGCCAGATATGGGAGGTCAAAACATGGCGAAAGAAAAACGCGACATTGAAATCAACAGCCGGGCAGACACCCTGCCCCTCATGGGGCCGGAGGTTCGCCCCTGGCCCGTAACCCCGCCGCCGACTCCGGAAGAGTGCATGAAGGTGTACGAAAAGCGGAAGGCAAGCGAGTTCGGAAAATTCCTCGAAGACAATCTGAGAATAGACTATTCCTTTGACAAACCGGAAGCCCTGCAAGGGGTGAGAATCCTCTGCAACGGACTGTGGCGCATGGGCAACAAGTTCGCCGCCGGCCTGATGAGCGAGTTGGGGGCCGAACTCATCAACATCGAGCCGCCCGGCGGCGACCCCCTGCGGCAGCTCACCCCGTTCGGCCGCGAAGAGTACATGCTCAAGGACGCGGCCACCGGCACCCCCTGCGGCCTGGACTTCATCCATGAGCTGCGGAACGCCCACTCCATCACCCTGAACCTGGAGACCGAAGACGGCCGCCAGATGTACAAAGACATCGCCCGGAACATGGACATCCTCATTGAGGAGTATCCCCCGGGTTATATGGACTCATTGGGCATCGGCTACCGCCACCTGAACAAGATCAACCCCAAGCTGATTTACTGCTGGATCGGTGAGCGCGGCCAGTGGGGCCCCATGAAGGACGAGGTCTCCAAGCACGGCCAGTGGATGCTGGAGCCCTTCGGCAGCGCCGCCAACTCCTGGATTGCCAACACCGGCTTCCCTCCGGATCAGTGTCCCCGGGGCGGCAAGGGCGGCGACCCCATGCGCTCCGGCGTCTGGCTGTCGGACTACGTGGCCGGCGAACAGGCGGCCAACAGCATCCTGGCGGCGCTTTATTGGCGTGACTGCCTGGGCAGCGGCGAAGGCCAGTTCATCGAGTGCACCGCGGCGGAGACCATGATGGACATCCTGGACTTCGACATCTGCTGGTACGGGTTCAACGAATCCGTCAAGGCCCGGACCGGCGCCTGGGACCCCAACCTCAACCAGTATGAATGGAACCCCTGCAAAGACGGCTACATGATGATCGGCGGCCAGACGGACCGGCTCTGGTACCGCATCGGCATGTGCATTGAGCGGGACCTGCCGGAATTCGGGCGCCTCATCCATGAAGACCCGCTGCTGAAGGAAATGGCCGCCCGCAACGCCCTCCAGGCCCTGATCAAGACCTACACCGTCACCACCAAGTGGCTGCGGGACATCAACCGCATCGAGGCGGAAACCAAGCTGATGGAATACGAAATCGCCGCGGGGCCCATTCTCTATATCGATGAAGTGAGCGAATTCCCCCACTTCAAGTATCGCCCCTGGGTGAACGTCATCGAGGATGAGCAGTACGGCACCATCCTCTATTCCGAATCCACCAACGCCTACCAGCACCGCACCCCTGCCCGGGTCAAGTCGCTGGGCCGGCCCCTGGGGCATGACAACGGCGAGGTCTACAAGCGCTACCTGGGCTACGGTCCCATGAAACTCCGGGAACTCAAGGCGAAGGGGGTAATCTAAATGGACGACAAAGAACATCAGAAAATGAAGGTTTGCGACTTCGAGGAACTCAAGGGTCCCAAAAGCAAGGAAGAGCTGGAGGAAATGAAGGCCCCCTTTGAGGAATATTGCAAGAAGGTCTTCGACGTGGGCAACGAGTTCGTCAAGCCCGACGCCCTCAAAGGCGTCCGGTGGATGAGCACCACCATGTATATCTTCACGCCCCATTCGGTGTGCAACCTGGCCGAACTGGGGGCCGAGGTGGTCAAGGTGGAGATGCCCCGCATGGGCGACCCGATGCGGCACACCTCCCCCTTCAATGAGGCCTATCTCTATCCCCTGCACGACACCCGGCCCATGACCGGCACGGGGTTGGGATTCACCAACGCCAACTCCAACGAGTATTACATCACCCTGGACTACCACGTGCCCGAATCCAAGCGGATTTACTACGACCTGGTGAAGATGTCCGACGGCTTGACCGAATGCTACCGCCACGGCACCTTCGACCGCTGGAAACAGGGCTACCGCCACCTGATGGAGATCAACCCCCGCTTCATTTACGTCTGGGGCGGCGGCTTCGGATACGGCCCCAAGATCTTCGGCGGCTCCTACGACATCTTAGGCCAGGCCCATGCGGGTCTTGCCAGCGTCACCGGGGCTCACGAGGACTTCGGCGGCCACGCCACCAAGGCCAGTAACTGGTGCATCGACTGGTACTCCGGCTCCCAGATCACCACCGCCATCCTGGCGGCCATGTACTGGCGGCACAAAACCGGCCTGGGGACCATGATCGAGTTCTCCCAGGTGCAGGCGGCCACCCGCTGCCTGGGCTACGCCGCGCCGCTCTACGGCCGGTTCGGCATCGTCCGCCAGCGCTGGGGCAACTGGGACACCCAGCTCTGCGTCCACGGCATCATCATGGCCGGCAAGACGGATTACCCGGACGACATCAATCCGCAGATGAAGTACGAGACCCGCTACGTCATGTTGAGCGCCTTCGCGGATAAGGACTTCAAAGACCTGTGCGACATCATCAAAAAGCCCGACCTCTATAGCAGCTATAAGAGCCATAAAGAACGGGTCGGGGCCCCGGCGCAAATCGCCATCTACAAGGCCATCGAGGACTGGGCCGCGGATAAGAGCCGGGCTGAGGTGGTGCGCATCTTCAAAGAAGCCGGCCTCCTGGCCGCGCCGGTGATGAACGACCGGGAAGTTTACGAGTCGGACCATTACCGGCAGCGGGGCACGGTGCGCTGGAACGACGATCCGCTCTTCGGCGACGTCCTGATCCAGAGCGCTTACAGCGCCGGGCTCATGTCCAAGACCCCCAGACGGCACAAATGGCTCTGGCGGCCGGTGGGCGCCGACAATGTCAAGATCTACCATGAGTGGCTCGGCTACCCCATGAGTAAGATCGAAGAAATGTACAACAAGAACATCATCTAAGCGGAGGGGCGATAATGACTGATATCATCTGGTGCAAGAAAGCCGGTTGTGACACCGTCAATTACCTGGACCCCTACTGCTTCTGGAACTGGGAAGGCACGATCAACTGCGCCGAATGCGGCACGGTCTATTATGTCCACATGATCCAGGGGCACATGTACCGGGGTCCGGAAGAGAGGCCCGGGGCGAAGCCGGACACCTCTCCTCTTTACGCCGACAAGCCTAATGACGGCTACTCCAACTACCTGCCGGGCATCGAAGGCCGCACCCGGCCCTATCACTGCCTGCCCCGGCATATCTACCTGGGCAAGGCCGATATGGTCAAGTTCAGCCTCCGGGGCCGGCCGGTGCGGGGTTGGCGTCCCCAGCCGCCTTCCGCCGGAGTGGCCGGCTCCTTCGGCTTCTTCTGGGATATCGAGAAGCTCTCTCCTGAGGTCTGGGCTGAATATCAGGAGAAAATCAAAAAAGGCGAAGTGAAGGACTGGTAAGGGAGGCGCCGCTCATGAATAAAGAAGAAATGATCGAAGCTAAAAAGTTGAACCCGGTTGATTTTCTGGCCAAGGTTCTGGAACCGGAAAAGCACACGGACCACATCTGCTGGAAATGCAAGGGGCTGAAGTGGGTCCTGAAAGGCTCCGGCTTCCCCCCGGCGGATATCATCGGCTGGTGCAAAATCATCCACTGGCCCCATTACTGGAGCATTCATGAGTTTGACGTGGTCAAGAAGTGCTATGCCTTCGAAGCCCTCAAGTAAGCGGACCATGAAGGCTCAAGCGATGAATCTGACCCCTGAGGTGATCCGGCAACATGGGGCCGAGGAAGTTGAAGATCTACGCACCCGCATCGTGCTCTGGAAAGAGGATTTCCTCACCCAGGCGCCCGCGGGGGGCGGACCGGAGTATTTCTTTCTGTGCAAGGATTTTACTGCGGAGATCGACGAGTACCTCTACCCCTATGTCCGCCGGATGATCGAAACGGACCATCTCACCAAGGAGGAGGCCAGCGAGTTCATGGACTTCTGCTACCGGCAGGTCCTGGAGTTGGCCGAGCACCTGGGAATTGAAGAAACCCCCTATTAATGGGGTGAGTCAGGCCGCACGGCTGGCCGCGACTCTCACCATGAGAGGATGATAGGAGTGTAACTATGCCCGAAAAAGTCCGTTTGAGTGTATGCGGCTTTGACCCCATGCTCGTCCGGGGCTATGTGAAGACCGGCTTCAGGGCCTTGTGGTTTTATCTGCCTGACGAGCTCTGGGAAGACTATAAAGTGGAGATCGGCGACCGCATCAAGGGGACTATCCTGGCGGTGTACAATCCCAAGGAGGAAAAGACTCACGCCCCCAATGAGGCCTTCGAGTGGGTCGCCAGCAAAGAGACGGGGTACGCCATCCTGATTCCCGCCGATGCCATCACCAAATACGAACTCACGGAGTTCCACTTCATTGAATTGCAGCTCGATCAGGTCCTCCGGAAGCAAGGCGGCGGCCCCGGCGGCCGCGATCAGGACGAGTTCGAAGCGGTGGACATCTATCCCGGGGAGACCAAGCAGCGCAAGTGGTGGCCCGACGGCAAGATGAAGCTGAGCTACTCGCTGCCTTACGCGGCGCCGTAATCATGACCTGACCCTGGCGCCTTCTCCCCCGGGAGAGGGCGCCAGGCCCCCTATGAAAGAGAGCCATCCTATGCTAGGTTTAGACCTGAATGACATGGCGAGGGAATCCGGCTGGGATTTTGTGGCCGAGCTTCTCCACTTGCCGTATCCCTTCTTGGCTCAGACCCGGTTCATGTTGGGATATGATTTTTCGTCCAATAGTTATGCAATTACCGGGGATTATGTCTCTATCATTGACCCGGGCAATGATTACACCGCCTTCATGGAGTTGTTCCGGCGCGGCGTCAACCCCACCGATATTAAGAAAATTGTCTTGACCCACGGGCATGTTGATCACGTCATGGGGATGTTTGAGCTGTTTAGAAGATACGATAACCCGGGCCAGGACTTGGAGATTTTTCTCCATGAAGCGGGGCCCCGGGAATTTAAAGACTTGGCCGGACAGATGGGCTGCCGCCTTATCGAAGTCAAGGGCGGCGAGACCCTGAACCTCAGCGGCTTTGACCTGGAAGTGATTCACACCCCGGGGCATACCCTGGACGGTATCTGCCTCTACCACGCCCCCAGCCGCAGCATGTTCACCGGCGACACGGTCCTGCCCCATGCCATGGCGGAGATGGACCAGGCCGCGGGCGGCCGCCTGGATCATTATCTCTACTCCCTGAGGACCCTGCTGAAAAGAGATATTGATAACGTGCTGCCGGGCCATGGCGGCCTGGTGGGGAGAACCGGCCGCGGGATCGTCATGGACACCTTTGAAGGTCTGATTAAAAAAGTGGTGGGACTGGAGACCCCCTGGATGGAAGGGGCGGCCAAGCTGGCGCAACAAGGTTTGATGGAAGAAGCCGTATTTTGTTGTAATAAGGAGTTGGCCGCGTCCCCGGAAAATTTCGCGGCCTTGGAAATGAAGGCCTTTCTCTTGATTGACCTGGGCCGCAATACCGAGGCCATCGATTCATTCGATAAAATCCTGGTGCTCAAGCCCGGCCATTTTCACGCCCTGCTGGGTAAAGGCTGCGCCCTTATGGGACTGGGGAATCACCAGGGAAGCCTGGAATATTTCGACCGGGCCCTGGCCATCAATCCCCATCACCAGGAAACCCAGATCAACAGGGGTATGGCGCTGTATCTGTGCGGCCGATTCGATGCGGCCATGGACATTGAAGTTTTCCAGAGAGAATTTACCAACCGGTTTAAGCAAGAGTTCCAATAAAAACCCCGTCGCCTGCACTCCGCTAACCTGGCGGGAAACCGGGGGACAACGTGACCTGAAAGCGTCGGATCAAGCCGGGATTCCTCACTGCGCACCCTTAACTATCCCGATACGGATAATGGACCAGAATGGCCATGGGCAAAATTTTCCAATTCAATCGGGAGAAAGAGGCCTTTGAAAAAGCCCTGCATGACCTCATCCAATTGCCGGTGGAGCAGATTGTCGTCGCCGCCAAATTTTCCGATCGCGGCGAAGAAGTTTTTTTTTACGGCAATCCCAAGGATATCCTGCAACTGCTGGCCCTGGCCCAGTTTCAGATCGGGTTTCGCTATCCCCTGGGAGTATGGGGCCAAGAAAAGGAAGAGGACCCCGAATGACCTGGTACGCGACATTCCGATGCTTGCATTGCGGCCACTCCTGGAGGGAGCCGGCTCCGGCCGATGTCTGGGAGATGGTGGTGAACGTCGCCGCCCCGCTTAAGTGCCCCTTGTGCGGGGCGGAGATGCGGGGCGGGGAACTGGAACTGTTAAGCCATCGTGAAGGAGAAGTGGCGATCCTGGGTTCCTTCCCGCATGCCTTCCATTGCCTCCATTAATACGAAGATGCGCTCATAAAAGTAAGAAAGGCTTCTATCCTGTAGGGGCGCACCTGGGTGTGCGCCCTGGCCCAGGGCGGACACCTCGCCCATACAAGAAATAGAGTCAGGAAATATCCGATTCTTGCTAAAGCAGGTCGATTTTCGAACACATAATTTTAAGAAAAAGCTTGATTATTGCACTAGAGGTCGATTTTCATACAGATTTTGAAATTCAATAAAACTGTCAAGAAAAAATCTCGGACTTTCAGATACTTATATATATAACTTCTTGGCCCAATATTTGCATTTAATTTTGCTGTAAGGACAAAAGGCTTCGGACACCTTTCCTCCCTTACACGGTTTCACTTTGCTGGCCCCACGACAGTAATGCCGTGGGGCTTTTAATTTTGGAGATGCGGGCGTTATGGGTGGATTAACTTTGGGCGCCGATTTATTTGCCGGGTTTTTTCAAACCCGGCCGGGAATCAACGGCAAACTTGCAGAATTAAAGCGCCAAGATCCCGGGAGGAAACCGATTGCCAAGCATAAACCCACGCCTATCCTGTTGCTGGTGGGCAATAACCGGACTCGGGATTATTTGTCGAATTTGCTGTCGGAAAATAATTACTCTCCCCTCCTGATGACGGACCCGGAGGAATTGCTGCGTTCTCTCAAAGGGAAAGAGTTCGCCATTATTTTGATCGACTGCGGCG
>Ga0351890_10202_pt1 | contig 12366 bp, 6 predicted proteins | sample TotcelFGM3001M15_FD_206743 | JGI IMG/M metagenome (GOLD analysis project Ga0351890, IMG submission 206743) | Enriched cells from coal bed in the Powder River Basin, Montana, United States - Total cells FGM rep3 HSBNCT.FGM.300.1.M15 ...
TTTGTGCACTAAAAAATCCTACAGACCATCCTTCTTGTGGCAAGGCTCTCCCATTTAATTTAATGACATCATCAAGCCCTGAAATTGTTTTTATGTGTTCAAGATGTATTTCTCTTTGCTGTTCATGTGACTCGGTCAAGTGTTGTTCATTAAGTAATGCTTTAGCGGCGTCTGCGATGTCGTTCTTTCCCATTTCACGGGCTTCTTTAACTATTATTTCACCCATATTTCTTTCAATGAGGACATATTTTAAAATTTCATTAAAGAGTGCATGTTGATTGGAAATATGCTTAAAAATAAGTTCCAAAATAGTTTTTTCTAATGTTACTTTTTCTAATAAACCTCTAACCCAGTGAAAAGAACCTACTTGGTAAGCGCGTTTGAAAACTGCTGTATAAGGAAAATTTTCAGGAAGCTGCAATTGTATTTTAGGCAATGACCAAAGAACCACGTCTGTTAGTAGTTTAGTATAACTCGATGGGTTGGTAACGTCGTATATGCCGAAAGCCACGGTAAGATGTTCCGCATGTTCAAGAACATTATTCATAAAAATTTTGATATTTTCGTTATGTGCCTCATCAAATGTGGTAGCCACCTCTTTTATCGCCATTAGTAACTGCCACACACTGTTTTCCAATTTTTATTTACGTTGACAGTAAAAATCCTTACAACTTTACCGAGAACAGATGAAAATCACTTGATTTCCCGCCTAAAGTTATTAAGAAAATAAAAACGTACTTTATAACGCTCTGTATTAATACATTAAATTTTTATGCCCGCTATTTATGCTTGTCTTGGAAAAACATGTCGTGACTGCAAGACTCGAATGCATCAAAATGCCACACGTCGTGTGTTTTCTGGATTTTCCCATAGTTATAACTTTAATTGAGCCTATCTTCCTTGGATTTTCCCTTTGATAAGAAAATTCAGTTGTATCTTGGAGAACAAGAATAGGACCTTCTGTCTTAGCAAATCGTTCTTCACACGTGTTTTGACATCAAACGTCCCTAAGCCTGGGAATAATAATGTCCCTTAATTTAGGAATTATAAATTTTAGATGAAGTGACTCAGATAATAGTATGCCCGATAAATACAACTTATCAGACATACTACTTATATTTTAAAATCATGTAAACCTTGGCAGTTCTTTCTCCTTTTCTTTGCCTTTATTTATATCAGCTCTATGTGGCGGTAGCTTAGAGGGAGCTTGTTTAGCATGAAATCCTTGTGGATTACGGCTATGGCTTGCCTCCTTTTGAGAACTAAAGTCTGAACGAGATTTCAAATGAGCATCCTGAGGTAATTTAAGTTGCTGCACTTGTCTGATTCTAATGGCTCCGTCCCAGTCCCCACTAGCGACCTGAGCATCAGGTAATGCCAGTAAGGACATTGAGCGGTAATTATTATTATTTGTCATACGTTGTTCACAGAATCCTGTCTTCAAATTCCATATACAGGTGTCTGATCCTTCGACGGTTATTATATGCTCGTTAGATAAAGCTTCAAATGCATAAACGGTTCCATCTCCTATTTCAAAACTGTGCTCAAACTGCCAATTTATAGGATCCCATACTTTAACGGTAGTGGGCCTAGATGGATGGTTGCTATTACAAGAAGCCGTTACAACCTGGCCATTTTCTAATACGAGTAGGGCAGTAATCCAATCTAAATGATTCACGACAATTTTTACTTCCTTAAAATTTTCATCAGAAACCAATAAGACGCTGTTTTGCTGCTTTCTTGGGTCCCATGCAACCCCTCTGCCCGCTGCTGCTATCAAACAACCATCCTGTAATATGCCAAGCGCCGTTATACACGCATTGTTAAAAGGCATCTTAATCTGTAGAGATCTCCCTGTTGCTGGATCCCATGTTCTAAGCTCGCCTCCACGCTCATCTGGGTCAAAAGAGCCACTGACTACTCGCCCATCACTTGCTAAGGTAATGAGCTGCGTTATTTGGTAAGGTGCTCTTATAAATTGCCCATGTCTGCCTGTCACTGGATTCCATAGTGTTAAAATCGTTTCATAGGTTGGATTTCTTTCATATGGGCCTCTTGCAATTTTTACAGGAAATTTAACCATCACCTGCCCATCTTTTAATATAGCAAATTGATTTTTTGTATGACTACCGCCGTCCACTACGACATCTTGAATTTCGAACGTGTCCTTAGTCGCTGCATACATATCTAATTCGTGGCCGCATTTACCTGATAGAGGATCGAGCGCTTTATAGACTTTATTGCACTGCGCTACGATATATCCGCTGGGCAGTAAACCTAAGCCATGAATGTTGCAGCGTGGGCCTATATTCAAAAACTCTTGAAATTCATCCGATTGTCTGACTGCTTTTTCCGGAATTGCTTCAACTTTATCGTCAAGTGCTACACCTGCAATTAAACCAATATCTCCTCCTCTTAGTAAGTCTTCACTTTGTAGTTGACGAATTTTCTGTATATCGTGGATTGCAAGTTCTTTTCCTTCCACCCAATCGATGGCGTTTTGAACCAATAAAGGACCACTATCAGGCCACTCTTCTTCAGAAATTTGACATAAGCCGGTGACAAAAAGGGAAAGTCGAATAGTAGCGCTTTGTAACACTTGCTGTATCAAGCGCACAAAAGCGTAGAATCTAGCATCCTGCTTTGCTAACGGCGCAGAAAGTTTTAATTTTCCGAGATCAAAAGGCTTCGTTTCTTGTTCCACTGTTCCATTTCCGGTTGGATCGATGTAAACAATAGAAAGTCCTTCTTTATCTCGGGTAATCGCTAGCAATACCCATAATTCTTGTTGAATGGGTGGCTCCCCTATACTTTGCTCAAACAATAAGGGAATCAATACGAACGTTCCTTTTTGCAGGCAGGTTTTACAGGCTTGTTCCCATTGGGTAAGAAATTGCTGCTCTAAAAATTCCGGGAAATCTTGTAAAGGATAATAAGATGGAATAATGATGACATTTTTATTATTTTGCAGATTAAACGATAACAATGTTTCAATTTCTTCAGCTGAATAACTTTCAGCTGACTGATAATTGGCTAGAGTTGAGTACCAAGCGACTTGTGCTATTAATTTAGTATCCAACTTTATCGATAATTTTTGTGCTTGTTCAATGAGTGTTATTAAGCCGCCTTCAACCACCGCTTGAAGTTCAGCTCGACAACGGTAAGAAAAACTTCCTGTCACAGATCTAACAGCCTCTTCAGCGTCGGGAAGAATCAGTGCGTGTTGACTAGCAAGTCTTGGTGCACTTTGACCTTGCAAGTCACCAGAATTTCCTCGTTTTTGCTCTTTGGGCTGCACGGTAGAAGACCTTGAGCGCCAATCTGCCTGCCTAGCGGGTACAGGAGCTTTTTTCTCGTCTAGGTCAGTTTTCTTTGGCTGACTCAAAGTAGAAGAACTGGCAGCATTCACTGGGTTACCAAAATGTTGCTCCACAGTGTGTAAAAAGGAACAGGCCGAAGTAGCTTGTGACGAAGCCAGATCCTTTATCAATTCTAAGATATGGTTTTTGTCCCATAATTTATTTATATGAGCCATAGCAGAATCGGGCAGCCCGATTAATCGTCCAAAGACCTGTAGCAATTGGTAATTTAATTCATGTTCTATCAAAGCACCACTGAGCTCTAAAAAATCTTTTTCATAACTTTTGCTTGCTTCCCACGGGCGCGATATTCCTTGTCCTAAATCTTCTTGCAGCCTGAGCATAACCGCTTGACCACCGATGGCACGCCGTTCATCCACAGCACTCTCTAAGGTGGGTTGTGTTCGATAAAGATTTTCAACGCTGACAATTTCCGCACGTAACCAAGCGCTTAAATATTCTGCTCGTGCTAAGGTTTTTTCAGTGATAGCGATATATTTATTCCCAATTTCTGCACCGTATTTGGAATCAATATTTGCTAATGATTGTATGGTTAGCACGGCAGAATGTGGCGTTTTTGCCAGTAAATGAATGACGGCTACATCAAAGGGTTTAGATTGATAATTGAAAGAGACAGTCACGGCAAAACCCATTTTGTCAGCTTTTCTTTCCTCTTTGATAGCAAAAATAAAATGACCTAAACTAAATTTTTCAGCCCGTAATAATATATCCAATTTGTCTAAATCATTTGACAGTTTTTCTTGATTGGCGCCTTTAAATAAAATAGAGGTTGGTAATAAATATCCATACGCGGTATTGCCTTGGGCATATAAAACCAGTGATCTATCATAGCTCAGAGATTTAGCTTCTAACTCCGCATAATCTTGTTGAAGAAGTTCAAAGTATTCTGATATTAAAGCAGGAAATACACCGGTTGCATCATTTGCTACTTGTTGTTGCCATTGGTTAAGTCTCCAACCTACACTTACATTTTCATGCGTATGATCACGAAAAACAGATACTAAATGCTGTGTAGAACAATTAAATTTTTGTTGCGGATCCAGCCGTAACATTTGCAATTGTTCATTTCCAGCAACGAGAGACTTATTAATAGTATTGCTAATAGTACTGTCATTATGATTCGATACTAATCCTTCCAAGGCTCTCGCTACTGATAATAATGTTTTTCTGTAACCAAGAAATAAAACAGGAAATAGTTGATAACTACTTTGCAGTGCTTTATAAAAATTGACAATTTTAATCCCCGAAGCCAAGATAGCCTCATATTCAGCATAATGCGGATCCAATTCATGAAAGTATTTAGGAGTAAGTACATTTAAATACCCTTGCAGAGCCATCAGCCACACGTTAGGATTACAAACGACAAAATCATTCCCCTCGAGCACTACATTTAATTTTTCTTGAGCATACAACATTAAAAAGCCGGCTATATCGTTGACATCAGCATGCCGAATAACTGCCAACACATGCTTGACTTCACAATCTGGGTAGTAAAGGTGAGCGCCCGTGCTATTGTCATCGGCGGATTTTTTAATGAGCCAATGCACAAGCGAATGCACAATTTTGCTGTATTCTTTAGATTTTAGTCTGCTTAAATCACCGTATTTAAGTTGATGGTTTTCAATGGTGAATAAAGCTTCCTTTAAACTCTCTAACCATAATCCAGAAATTTGTTTATTCAGCTGGATACTCAGTTGATAGATACTGGTTTGGATGTGATCTAATTTTCTAACAACCATTAAACGACTGACGTAAATCGCCATCAAAGTCATTCCAAAGCCACGGGAAACTTGTTGAATGATTACATCAAGTTTATTGTCAAGTTTAATATTCCCAGCAATCACTAAATATTTTATGTCTTCTTGTAGCTGGACGATTACTTTTAATTGTTCAAAAACAACTTGAAAGGGATCAATGGTTTCTTTCTTACGAAATGCGCCAATGACGCTACTTAAACCCGTTAAGAAAGTCACAGCCATTTGTGGAATGGTCGCAGGAGCTATAATCATCGCCGCAAGAGCAAAACCCATATCAAAACAGCCCCCTACGGCAGAACCATAGCGCTGCATATCTTGACTGCCCACAATACTACCAGCCAGCACAAAAGCAGAGGTGAAATTCTTCGCATTTGTATGCGATCTTTTTAGCTCTTCTAGTGGGTAATATTTTGCTGCATTTTCTCGTGCTGTTTGTTCTTTCTTCTTAAGATCTTCTAAATGTTCATGAAGACCCGCCATTATTTCCAACCCAGGAATGCTGGTTCCATCACTTAATGGCACCATAAAACCTTTCGTAAAAATGGTATCTAGTTTTTTAGAATGAGCTTCATTTAACTTAAATAACTGCTTAAGTTGTGCTTTGATAGCTTTTATTTCGGCAGTAAAAAGCTTACTTGAAATATAGTCAGTCGGTACAGCGGGGTTACCCGCTTGCCCAGTTAAATTTTGTAAAACACTGGGTGCAAATTGACCGTTTTCATCGATCAAACCGCCGTTTTTAGCCATGTGGCTATAGATGAGCCGTTTTGCTTCCGTCGCTGCACCATCTGCTATTCCGAGAGTATTGCTTGGGTCAGGCAAACTCAAGTCATAGCGTAGTCCTTCACCTGGAAAATAGCTAAAGACCGCTTGTTCGGGGTAGCTAATGAAATCGCGAGCAGTTTCAGGAATCTGATCATATATAAGCCCTAACTCTTCTTCTATAAATCTTTTAGTTTCCAGCTGAGTTTCAAAATCATTAGCAAAATCTTGCTGCCAACTAGCAGGAAATCCCTCTCTAATCACTGTGCCTTCATTTAATATATCTTGATAAAATTTGATGTCAGCTTGGTCTCCTTTTAATACATCTCCCATAAAGACATAAGCAAGCTGATCGTTATGGATAGTATTTTTATCTTTGCGGAAAAACCCAAGCCCCTTTTTTCCTGGAATAACAAAAGTGAAGCCATGTTTATTGCCTTCTAAAAGTTCACACGTGGCGAACAATACATTCTGTGCAAGCTCGTCAGAATTTTTTATAGCCTCCCATCCTAATTTCATTCCCCAAGCACTGATACCCATAACTGTTCCGCTGATTAATGCCGCAGGTGGAACAGTCACTACTAAAATAGCTGTTGCGATTCCTGAGGCGATAAATTCTCCACTACTAACGACAAGCAACTCAATACCAAAAAAATCAGCACCTAATTTAATGGTTGATGCAGAAATTGCCCCCGTTATACTGGTTAATTTGGAATAACCCGCATCTGTAGCCATCTTATAATAGTTAAGACCTGATGATAAAATAGACCATTTTCGAAAAACATTCGGTGGCGGTAAAGCACTAGGATGTTCTGTATAATGACGATCAAGATCCTCTTTAAGTTTGGGATCTAACTGTGCAAACGCATCGATTAGATCTTTGGCATCTAAGGCGTTTCTTACATGTTGAAGCATAATTTCTCCATTTAACCGTTAATTTTATCAACAAAACCCCATGTTGCTTAAAAACTCAGCACAGAAGCACGCTTCACTAAAGACGATAGTAATAAAGATATTATTTTATAGCAAAATTATTGCTGACTTAAAAATGCACAATTAACTTGTTTCATTTTTCTGGTGAATTTTGTATCTTGTTATGATCCGCAATAATTAACCACCATTTGCATTCGGCCATGACCCAGTTCTTGACTAATGATTAAGCGTGCTTGACGGTCTAGTGCTTTTTGTCCCGCTGTATTTTTGTTAGATCTACTTTTTCGATATCAACAGCTGTCGGTTTATTATGGGCATAGTGCCGCTTACCGATGTGGAGTTGCTATTGCTAGGGACAATATTGGCTTTACTGATTTTTTGACATAACCAACGCAAATGGGGAGTAGCTTACCCGGTATCAAATTTTGTGGATACAATACGATTTCCCGTTGCGGTGAACGCCACAGGTACGCATCGGCCAATGATACGTAATAAGGCATCAAGGGTTTGGCAACACTGGCTAACAACAGAGGATTGTATTTTTTAAATGCGGTAATAGCAGGATTGCCGATGACATCCACTTCTTTAAAATGCGCATCGTTATCGACAGAGCTACTAACACTTTCATAGCCATCGCCTAATTTGATTTTTAACAATCTCTGTATTTGTTGTTCGCCAGCTTGATAGGCCACTGGATCAATCACCTGCCGAGCAAAATCCCATGGGTCACTTTTGGTTTGTCGATAGACGGTAATAACTGCATCCGGTAAATAATGAGAGACCTTTGGTGTCATAGTAACATGGCATGCAGTTCCTTCACAATTGAGCCAGTAACACATGCCGATGACTTTGTAATGTAAACAAAATGGGATCGCTGCAAGGGTGTTTTGCACTATTACGAGAGTTGCTAATGAGTTTTGTGCGTCAGCACAACTTTGAAATAACCAAAAACATAGTGAAAAAAATAACCCTATCCATCTACGATCCAATAAAAAAAACATGCAAACTCAACATAGTACGAATTCGTTATTTAAATAAATATTTTATTTTGTTCAGCATTCTTTGATAAAAGAATTTATTTTTTAAAGTTATATTTTTTTATTTAAAATATCATTGTTAATCCAATGGGATTTTTAAAAAATGTTTTGTCTACTATAATTTATATAAGATATCAAATTGTCATTAAGGAATTGATATGATAAAAATGATTTTATTCACCTTTTTGTTATTAATTGCCATCACTTCCAGAGCACAAGAAGAAAATATAAATCCCGAAAAAATTACTATAGACGTATTTGAGTATAGAAAAAATGGCGAACTTTATGGTTGCGGTATATTTGCACAGGCTGTTGCAAGTGATAATGAACGTACAGCTACATCTCATAGCACAAGTTTAATATATGATAAAGAAACTAATAAATTGGCGACCATGCTTAAAACTTCTGTTATCACAGTTTTTCCAAATCCTAAAAGCTATAAGGTCTTGTCATCATGGATAAGCATGGACATACCTATATCATATGTGTCTCGAGAAAAGTTAGCAAAGATATTTAAAATTGAAGCAGATGAAAAACTTTCAACAGCCTCAGATGTATATTTTTCTTCTGGATATGGTGAGGATCGTCAAAGCCTTCTCCAAACAGCTCCGTCTAGTCAATTTTGGAAAGAAGCATTCATTATTCTTTCAGGAAATTTTAAATTAGGCTTTCAAATTAAGCCAGATGCAAGTGATCATATATTTAGAATTAATAAAACTGTGACTGAATTAGAATTGAGAAGAAATTCAAACTGCTTAAAAGAACTTAGTAAGAGTATCAATAAAAATAAGTAGGTTAACAATACGAGTGCGCTTCTTTAGAGCATACTATTTATTTTTCAACGATGGTATCGCACACTGCTATCAATATTAGAAAATTTATTTGTAAAACTTTTGAATATCTGACATCTTTATTCCAAGGATTTACTTTGAAACCCTGTATAAGACACTTCTCTTGCTTCGCACTTATCCACCGTTTCAAAGCATAAAACATTCCCGCGGATATGTAGTCAATTAAATAAAGAAGTCGCCTAGACTTTATGAATAGTTGCTAATGAAAGAGAACAATCATGTAATCGGATTAACTCAGTTTGAGTACGCCGTGCTCCTAAATTACGATGCTCACGTATATCTAAAATTAATTTAATATGTTCATCGTTAATCTTTTGGTTAGGTGAAGTATGAGGCCTCTTGCTTTGATCAACTAATCCTTAGAACAAATAACAAAATTACGCTTTAACCACTTAACAAGTTGTCTACTTTTCAGGGCGCAGATCAGTTTAACTTGCAACCAGATTAAGCACTTTAATTTACAAATCTAGCTTAGTCTCTTTTTTAACTAGATTGGAGCTTGCTTCTCCTACATCGGGGCTTTTGTTGCAGCTATCAGGGTTATCTTTACCAACCTCGTTAGGAAATAATTCTTGATTAATGCCTAAAGGTCGACTTTTGCTCTCTGAAATTGAGCTAAGCTGCGTTTTAATCGTATTGAGATACTCAGCCCACTTAAATTTACCAGGTGTTGTTGAGAATGTTTTTACTTTGAAATATTCTCTATCTAAACAAGAACTAGAAGACATTTCTTCCAGATCGCTCTTAGTATCATCAAAAAGATAGGCAAAAATACGGGTATTTCTAAGCTCTTCGCTAGATTTCAGTGCTTTAGTTAGATCTTTAGCATTAGCTTTAACATCCTTAGCTTTTTTACCTGAATCTAAAATGTTTATCTTATCAATATTTTCTTCCGGAAATCCGTGGTAGGTTAAAAGTGCTACGACATAATCTTTACAGTTTTTAGTAACTATATTTATAGCTACTTCATCAATTTGTAATAGTTCTTTAAGGAAGGCAATTGATTCGAGGCTTAAGAGCATATCACTATCCAGTTTTGTGTAAACCTCAGGACTATACTCCCCAAACTTTTCCTCAAATAAGCTCTGAACCTCTTCATCAGGTTTCAGTCGCATTCCGCGGTCTTGAAGAAGGCTTTGATAAAAATCGGAATTTATTGTTTTTCGGCCATCTCTATTAGTTAAGGTGCCATCAAAATCAGTATAAATTACTACTTTAGGCATAAAGTTCTCCTCAAACGAAAAATGATTAACTTTGTCTATTTTTGTATATTAAGGCAGTCGAAAATGCAAGATGGTCAGATTAAAGATTAGGCAGTTCTATAGGTTGCTCGCACCGACTGTGGCGGTGAACGAATGACTTGTCGTTAACTCACATGCAACTTATTGATATATCGTGAAAAATTGGCGCGCCCGGAGAGATTCGAACTCCCGACACCCTGGTTCGAAGCCAACCGATTAAATTTAAATATTTGATTTTTATTAATAAATTTTTTAGGGCGCCCACTACATTATCAAATTAAAGACTGTTCCCGTTCGTGCATTATATTGTTTGTCACAATGACGACAATAATACTGTTTATAACCTAGTGCAGTCGTTTTTCTTAATTCGTGGTGGATGTTTAATTTGCAATACGGGCAATTCATGCTCAAATTCAAAGTTTAAGCTCTGAAATCATAGCAAAAATAGCAGTATTATCCTAACATCCAACTCAGTTTTGATACAACCATTTTTTCGATTGCTCTCTAAAATAAAATATAAATCGATTAAATACATTTTTATTTATAGTATACACTCCGTTGTTAGATCCAGAAAAATCAATTATTTCAAATGTCAAAAAATAGCAGCAGACAAAAATAAGATTAGAATATTAGTTGACTTTAAGCATTGGTACTTCAGGGCTGGCGTAATAAAAGGATGTTTACTCGTTATAAATAATCATTTTTAATTCCTAAATTGTCAACAAACCGCCATGCTGAGCGAAGATAAATTATTAGCTCCTCATAATAAATGCCAAAAAACTTAAAGTTGTTTCCTTTAATTTTTACCTGGACAATATATATTTTCATTATTATTTTCTAATGTCTCATTGCTATGCATGCGAGTCATATTCCAATGATAATAATGCATAATCTGTTTTTGAATCGCAATATCAGCCTCTGGACAACGAAATAATATAAAACGATTAAGTGCCATTTCAATCCTTCCAGGATTGGAAACCTCAGGTAATTTTTGTTGCTCTTCGCTATTATTATTTTTTATGATTGTTGTATCTGAATTTTCCAGCGATAAGGCCAAGCCTAAATATATTTCTGCTTCTTCTTCCTTGCCCATGTTAGTGTATAGATAACCTATAATACGATAATAAAGTGGTTCAGGATTTTCCTCTACCCACGCTAATAAAGCACTCATGGTATTTTCTAATTCGACCTCGATGCCCAATTGATAATAACATTGAATAAGCCAATAATACGTCATAACTTTATATTTTATATTAAATTTTTTATCAATATTTCTATCAATTTCTTGTTGTAAATGCTCATCAAGATGTTGTTTCTCTAATGTTCCATAAGACAAGTTGCTAGCATCATCTGAAAAGATAACTGGCATTAATACTGCTATAGCTTCATCCCATCTTCTTTGATTTAATAATAAAAGGGCATAGCCACAACAGAGCGAAATATTTTGATTAAACGAAAGTGCTTTTTGAAAATATTTTTCAGCACGTTGATAATCTCCACGCAAGTGGTGATACATATGAGCGAGATTTGCATATAGGGTAAAATCGGCTGTAAACCCGTAACAATCGACTGAATTGATACTTCTTTCATAATGAGAAAGGGCTAATTCGAATTTATTTTCTTTAAAAAGAAGATGGCCTAATTTTTCTTCCGCCTTGGCATCATAAGGAATGGCCATTTCAGGATTAAACAAATAACAACTTTGTGCTAATAAAAAATAAGAAATATAATCATCCGCCTGAGCTACTTCAGCAATAAAATTTGACAAAATAGCTTCCATTTTTTCAATTTCTCCTAACTTTATAGCGCATTTAACCATGAGATAATAGGCAAATATAGACGACTCAAAAGTTATGGATCCTCTTTCCTCAACAACTTTTTGTAAGGTGGTGTCTATCGCACACTGACCCCATACATCACATTGCAATTTCTCGCTTTCACCATCTTCTTTTAATTGATTCATCATCATTAAATATGGCATTGCTTCATTATAACGATTCTGAAGACATAGAAAATTAGCGTAACTTGCTACATTACTTAAATACGGGAATATCTTCAAAGATTTTCGATACATAGTTTCAGCTTTTTGCAGTAATCGTGTTATTTCTTGAAAATCAGCTTTTGCAGCAGCTTGCTCGGCCTGTATATGATAATAAAATCCAAGATTGTGATATGCCTGATGATTATCAGAATATAGTTCTATCATTGCCTCATGACATTCAATTAATTTAGCGACATCATGATTTTGACGAGCTACATAAGCTTGCTCAGAAAGCTGAATTAATTTTTCTCTTATTTGTTGTGCCCTATGCAAACGTACTTCTTCTTGAGGCGATAATGCGCCGCGTTTATCATAAAGCTGTGTTAATTTTACTTCTGTTTTGTTGAAATGTTCATGCAAAAAA
>Ga0351890_10320_pt1 | contig 12109 bp, 11 predicted proteins | sample TotcelFGM3001M15_FD_206743 | JGI IMG/M metagenome (GOLD analysis project Ga0351890, IMG submission 206743) | Enriched cells from coal bed in the Powder River Basin, Montana, United States - Total cells FGM rep3 HSBNCT.FGM.300.1.M15 ...
TTATTTCTTCAATCGTTAATCCTGTTTTAAGCAATGTGCGCTCAATAAATTTTTCATGGCCTTTTTCCTCTTTATAATATTTGAGAAGTAGTGCCTTTAATTTTTTGTGAATGCAAGCATTGGATGCTGCTAAAAGAGCATCAGGAAAATTTTTGATATAATGACGTGTTTCTAATAACCAACCTTGCACTATTTGTTTATTTACGATACCTTTTAATATCTTATTAAGCAGGTGTGTTTCACTGAGCTGTTCGCGCCAAATGCGACATGCATCTAAAAGCGTAGCATATTTTTGATTTTCGTTTAGCAACTGCGGATCATTTATAGGTAAATGCAACATATCAATTTCTTTTAGAGAATTAACGATTGCATTTATTTTTTTAGTAGTAAGACCACTTTTTTCGGAAATTTGTTTAATTGTATTGTGACCAGTGCAATAAGGTCGAATTTGTATAAAATTTTCAGCATCGCTTTTTTCAACTTGGTAAATACCTTTACTAAAAGTAAGATAATATACGTTAGGTTCATTTTCTTGCTGCGTCCATAAATTATGGCGGAATTTTGGATACTTAATGAAATCTTTGTTTATTAAAGACATAATATTTCTCCTAAAATTAAGTTACGGTGGCAAGTGATTTGCCACCGTAATAACATCCCAATTAACCACAGAGTGCTCCAATAACTCCTTTTGAAGATTTAGATTTTACTTTTTGAATTTTCATGACAGTTCTCCAATTATGTTTTTGAACCAATCCTTGTATGTAACATATCCTTCATTTATAAGAATAAGCGATGCTTCAAAAAATTTCATACGTAAAAATTACTAGTCGATAACCACAATATTTTAATTAACAGGTTGATTCATTAGTTTTTAACTAAAAGAGCAATTTGATCTCTGGGATAATAAACTGAAGATTTTATTTTATGAAGCTAATGGGAGGGCTAATTTGTTTGGCCTTGACGTTTGCTATTATTTACAGCATTTCGTAATCATTTGATCTAACAACCACAATGTTCGAACCATCCAAATAAACTACTCGAAGTAATGAAATTAAATACGTTACAAATTGCATCTGGAAAAAATTCAATAGTTCTCGCCGAATGCTTTTTTTATATAGTTTTTATTTTTTACCACATTGATTCTATTGGTAATAAATCTGGAGGTAAGGAGGTAAGGAGGTAAGGAGGTAAATAAATAATTTCTGCTCCTGTTGATGTAGTAAAATAATTTTCCTGACTTTTTTACTTTATGAAATGCAACATTATCCTTAATGCCTTCATTCAAGCTTCGGAACTAAATAGATTTCGACAAATCCATAGAATATTTCTCCATTTTGAATTTCCACAAGAAAAACTAACGGCAGCTTATCTGACAAAATGATGGACTGCTTTCGTGCATTTTGTCCTAACATCGAAGTGTATTCTATTGATGAGGCGTTCTTACGTTGGGACGACAATAACTAGCAAGACCGTGTAGAGCAAGCGCTCTTACTGCGCCACACTGTAAAACGTTGGACGGGATTACCGATTTCCGTGGGCTTAAGCTATTTAATATTTCTTTATTCAAAGACGATGTTTTAACAAAAAAAATGGATCCCAAACGCCCACTGTCGTAACGGTTCTGCAAATTGTCTGTTCTGTTATATTGATGGCATCATTTTCTTCAGTTTTATTTCTTAATGCTTTGGTGAGTATTTTTACTTGCTAATAAAAATTCTTGTAAGGCTGCCAGTGGCTCTAAGTCTGGAGTCGGCTCAAAAAGGAGGGATGTTGAAGTTAACAGTGCAGAGAGATTTGAGGGCATTGTGTCTTCAAACACCGGTACTCGTTCTTGGTTATACTCGCTTTCATCGTCCTCGCTAAATGCTTCTTCAGAATCGGAATAAGAGGTAGACCATTGATTACCTTGTTTGCTTATAGTAATACCTAATGCTGCTCTCACTATCTCTGAATTATAACCAGGATCATCACTTGTATCTCCTGTCAGTAACAACCTGTCATCGCCAGAAAAGACACACATATTTTCTGTAACAATATTCTTTCTAATACAACTAGCAATTAACTTTTCGCCAGCACCCGTTAATTCATAGGTATATTCCCCACTTTCCATGACGCAAGCAATGTGCGTTACATTTAGGTGTTGGATAGCGAGGTTAACTAAATTGGTTCCAATGCCATTACCTTGATAGGTTTTCAAGACTTCAATGTGATCCAGCCAGGTGTCACTATCTTCAATGGCAATAGTAATATGACCTAGCTTCACCGGTGTATCAATCTCATTTTCTTCGCTGATTATTTCTTCAAACTCGTTGCCAATTTCTTCATCCGTAATATTTTCAGGGTTTGCATAAAAATAGGGATTAATCTCATTTTCAGCATCGCTCAGCACATATAAAATTTTCCCGTCTTTACTATTAGAAATATGAAGTAATTCCATACAAAACTCCTATTTAGGTTTAAAAATGAGAAATTTATGCTGCACTATCCTATCAGAAGTTGTCGAGCAGAGGATAATAACGCGTTCCGATGACTTAGTAAGGTCTACTACACAGCTATTATTGTAAGAGACTTATCCAATGTCGAAATAATGATGACTGTACCAAAAAATCATAATTATTCTTAGATGCCCACATAGAGCTTGGCAAATTAATAGCAGATTTCTTACAAGCACTTGCGATATATGCTCTTATTTAAACCAGCACATTTGTGTAATATAGAACCAACAGAAGAAAGGAAGCCAAAAACAAACAGGGGGAAGCGGCAGGAAGCTGCTACACACTAGGATGGTGTTTAAAACCCGGATGATGGGCGTCATTCGGGTTTTATTTATTGCAAAGTAGTGTTTTTAAATACTTCTCATTTGCTCCTTTTTTTACGCAAAAGTCCTGATGTTTAGTTTTCTTCCTTATGGCATATTCTGCAACCATTGTAAGAATTTTACTCAATCATCAGTTTCCCTCTTGTTCGTGTCAGTGAACCGTGTAAGAATAAGTTTTGAATAAATACAAGCCAAGCACACATCGCTTAGGTACGTTGGTTCTACGTAATCTGCACGAAAAAGGAGTATGACTATATGGAAACACAACACACACATCCACACCACCATCCGCATCAATTCATAGAGCAATTACCTCAACCTGGCTCAACAACAACAGATGAAGCACTTCTCTGGGGCGAACAATGCAATCAGCAACACCTGAGCTTTATGGGTGAGGTATCAGGACTCGCCTTAAGTCATTTGGCTTACGCGTTCTTTGTTGCCGCCAGTTTTGCTAAAAATTCTGCTGTTAGTGGCGAAGCTTATTATCGCCTTTGGCAAATGGAAAGCGAAGGACGTGCGCCCCACTCGACTACCAATCGCAAAGAAAATCGTGACAAAGGATTAGTTTATCTACGACAAGCTGCGCTTCAAGAGTTTCCAGCAGCACTGCGATTAATTTCTTTGGTTCTCTAAAAACTCTTTTATTAACGTAATACAAATCGATTGGTTTTTTCTAAAGAAGTTTATAGGGAAGAAGAGTCAGTTTTAGCATAAACAACCCAGGAGAGTATGACGCCTGCTTGCGTGAGCTGTTGTGCGAGACTGTTCTCGCTTTTTTTGAGTGTTGTACTTGCTCTTGGTAACCAGATTTTTTTCAAGAGTGTCAAAGTTGAGGACAGGGGTCAGTGAAAGAGCAGTGATTTTCCTCTTCACTGTGTTCTTAGCTTGTAATGCTTGCTCTTGCGCTTTTTCTTCCAGCCATTGTAATGCTGCTTGATACGTGTCGTGATAATGAGAAGGTTCACATGCCGCAGTGAGACAACTATTTATTGGCTAATTACTATCTTTAGAATAAGACAGCAAAAAAGCGAGTATGCAATGTGTGACCGTTTCAGTTTGGTAGAAGTAAAGCTTATTCACAAAACCTTTCACGTAGCCAATCGGCAGCTGGAACTATTGCCTCATTATAATGTCGCCCCTAGCCAATCCATTCTGGCAGTACGCAATGACGAAGAAAACCATCGCAAATTTAGTCTTGGGATAACGTTGCTCCAATCGAAAAGTAGTGCGCTGAATATTCTGATGCGGTTTTTCCTGCGTGTTTTGATAGGCGTAAGGAAATAAATTTTGCGGGACAGTAGCATTGATTACCTATTTAAAATAGCATTGAGGAGTTAAAATATGGTAGCCAGAAATTCATGCTCATTATGGAATATCTATCAATGATGAGAAGACACTTCCAGAAAAAGTAGCTGTTTTGCACCAAACTTTTATGCTCTTCAAATATCGTCTAACTCTATTAGAAATCGAATAAATTCTTTCTTAAGAACCTTTTTGCATTGCTATATGTGGAATGCCATCTTCTTCATAGGGCTTTCCAAATGCTTGAAACCCAAATCTTTCATAGAATTGCTTCAAATAATGCTGCGCAGAACATTTAATGCGGATACTTGGGAAATTGGCATTGCAATAATTTAATAATTCTTGCATTAATTGGCTCCCATATCCTTGAGTACGCACAGATCTTGCAGTAACTACTCGCCCAAATACAATATAATTATCAATATCAGTAGGAGGAAATAGACGAATATATGCTACTAGTGAATCCTTCTCCATGCCTAATAAATGCAGCGCAAAAATATCTTTACCATCTGGATCAAGATAAGGGCAGTGCTGTTCAACTACAAATATATCAGAACGTAATGCTAGAACAGCATAGAGTTTTTCAATTGTTAATTCAGAAAATTCGTACCAATTAAAATTAATCATAGAACACCTAATTTCTATTATTATTTCGTATGAATATGCCGCGTTTTATCAACTTATATAACGTTGATGAGGAGCATTCGATTAGTTGGCAATAGCGTGCTTTTTAATCTCTTTTTTAAGTAACCTATAATTTTATGGTGACATATATCTATCTTTAAAATATCCGCTTTCATTTTGGCCTTCCAAGCTTCATTCCATATATTTCATTTTAGATAAAGCATCTTTTGTGCTCGTGGAAAAAAATTCACGCTCAATTTGTGCAGCCTTCTTCAGAATTTCTAACACTTGCAATGTCGAGCGGCCTTGCCGAGATACTTCCGCTATAATAAGGCGCTCCCCTTTTATGGGTTCAGCTAAGATACAGGCTATAAATTCCTATAAGCCCTAATTTATAATTATAATAAATTTTACCTTTTGGTTACGCATAAAAGTTCAAAAAGTTTTTTATATATTCGTATAATGCGTCTAATTAGCTGGCCCCCTATTATAGGCAAGTTAGTTCCTATAAGGCAATTTTAGCATTTCTAATACAAACCCCTTTTATACATCAGCACTTTACATTTATGTCTAAAAGACTTATTATTGAGAGAATATGAATTATAGACATACGTGGTCAAAAATCATGACGAAAGGTAGCAAAACTCAATACGCTATACTTGGTGCTCTTAGCATTCAACCAATGTCCGGGTATGAAATTAAAAAAATGATGGAAGAAACTACTAATCATTTTTGGACTGAAAGTAATGGTCAATTATATCCAACATTAAATAAGTTAGAAAAAAATAAACTAGTTACTGTTGATAAGCAAATGGTCGGAGCAAAACTTAGAAAAATATATACAATCTCTATAATGGGAAAGAATTTTTTAAAAAAATGGTTACTCGATGATCCTGAATATTACCCCGCTAGAAATGAATTCATGCTGAAATTGTTTTACGGGCAGAATGTCCCACCCAATATATCAATTAACCATATTAAAAAACATGGTGAAAAATGCCAAAAAGCATTAAAAATCTATATAGAGATTGAAAAACAGCTTGAGGAAATGGTTAAACAAAAAAAGCGACCGGTATATTTTTTATTAACAGTAAAAGCGGGGATCAACATTGTTCGCGCTGAGATTGACTGGTGTAAAGAGTCCATTGAGTTAATTACTAAATACCATTAAATACTCAGTAAATTCTCAGATATCACATAGGTTATAAGAATGAATGAAAAGATAACAATTGATTTAAAAGGTGTACCACAAACCTTGTTGTTTCCTTTAATAGGACGAGCTAAATTCAGTCAAGAATCGTATTCACCTATTCATGATAAGAAAGCCATTGAATTAGTAGCTTCACTTAATTATGATTTTGATAAATTATTATCAGTTACAAATGTTCGACAATCTACGTTATTTTGGATGGCTAGGGCTTATCATTTTGATGAAGCTATAAAAACTTATCTAAAAAAACATCCTAAAGCAGTTATTGTAAACTTGGGCTGTGGCTTAGATACGACTTTTTACCGCACTGATAATGGTCAGTTACTCTGGATTGATATAGATCTACCAGATGTAATTGACTTACGTGAAAAATTATTACCCCCTCCTAATAGAGTCGAATATATCAAAAAATCTGTATTAGATTTTTCATGGGTGGATGATATCAAACAATTTGGCAATGATGTGTTTTTCTTTGCCGGTGGTTTTTTTATGTACTTTAAAGAAGATCAGATTAAATCAATTTTTAGTGCTATCGCCAATCAGTTTTCTAATGCAAATTTAATTTTTGATAATATTTCACCAAGAGGATTAAAACAGGCCAATGAAATGCTAAAAAAATCGAATATGCAGGATGCACTATTACAATGGGGCATTTATGATGGTAAAGAATTAGAAGCATGGTCTTCTAAAATCAAAGTTGTCTCAACATTCCCTTATTTTAAGAGCATTAAATCCAAATATAATTTCCCATTATCTTTTAAAATAGTCATGTATTTTTTTGATTTCTTTCATAAAAGCGGCATTATTCATCTGAAATTTATATAATTATCGTAGAAAGCAGAAAAAGCTGACTAAGTGAAATTGTAGGATAACGATTTGATTTCATCGCCACATGAAACTGCAACATTGATTACTTTAACCAGCATTAATTACGATGACGTTTGGAATTTTAATTTATCATTGCACGATGTAATAATGTGTAATAGCGATAGAATAGAGCAACAATGAATGACCGTACCGTAGATACTCATTGGGATACCTTAATAAAAAATGCAACCGTCTATGATGGCAGCGGTAAGCAACCTTTCATTGCCGATATTGCATTAAAAGGAAAGCATATTGGGGGGCTAAGCGCAAAACCCCGAAATTTCCGATCGTGCAACTATTATTCATTTAATTTCACTTTTCCTCTGAGTTATGCTGTTTGCTAAGCAAATCTTCAATCATTCGGTCAAGGTCAATTCTCTTTTCATCAGAAAAAATATAATGTCCTAAAAAATGAATATGCCGCCATGCCACAGACGAGAACTTTCTCAACATTTTTAAGCCTTGCTGATTACCAATTGCTTCATAATTGAGGTTCAACATGTACAAAATTGCAGAGTTATAATAAATAATTGCATTGACAATTAGCCTCCGCATTCATTACTAATCGCAATTTCAATATCGTTTTTGCCGCTGATTTGTTTATTTCCGTAAGCACGTGCTATGCTGCTGCAGTTTTTTTAAAAAACCTCCAGATGCTTCAGCAGTAATTTTGTATTTCATATCGAATTGATGTAGACACGTATATGCTAGCTTTTCACTAATTTGATTGTAGCGTAAATCGCTCAAGGCTTTATCGTCATGATATTTATTTGCCCGTACTTGGCATCAAGCACAACCAGCACCTAATGTGCTAAATACTCATTAGTCAAACAATAAGGGGCCTGAAAGCTCTCTTTCAGCTTATATATTTTGGTATGTAACTGATATGATCAACAAAGTCATTTATTTTCTTTTCGAGGACATTATATTCATTTTCAAGACGCTTATATTTACCATTCTTATCCCATTTTATACCATCATCTATTTTTACGGCTTCTTCTAACATGCGCCTGGTTTGCTCCAGAAGCCAATTAGCTTTTCCTACTATTTCATAATTATATTGGGGATTTATAGTAAATAAATCATAAGTAGTTTGAATATTTTTTTCTATTTCAGATAGTTTATTATTTGCTTTTTCTCTTTGAGAATTAAAAATAAGATGCTTGCCTCTGATTTTAGACAATGGTATAACTTTTTGGTATTTATCTCTTGTTATATTAGCCGATTGAGAAGCCCCTTTTTGCTCTTGATAACCTCTGAGAACAGCAGGATTTACGCTAATAAGTTCTTTCACTGCTTTAGTTGCTCCGCTACTCGGAATATAGGCATGTCCACCTGATAGAGGAGCAGGAACACCTGTTGTACCAGGAACGCTAATGGGTTGATTCTTTAAACTACGTATTGCAAGAGAAGCAAAAATTTGAGCTTCTAATGCTTGACTGTTCCAACCTATCTCATCTGCTGTATAAATTGTTACTGTTTCGCCAAATTTTAATTTCAACCGCTTTTTAAGTTCTTGGCAGATAACAGGATTATTCCAGCCACCACCGGCTAAAATCAAGCTTTTTACATCTGATAATTCAAGACTATTAACAATAGTATCCGCTGTAAATGCAGCTAATGTTCGGCAACCATCTTTTATGCTAAGTTGCTTAAGTTCTTCTATTAAATTCATATCATCATAATCAAGCGACTTTGGCGGCTTCATTTTAAAATAATTTTTACCATCTTTAATAATAGCTTTTTGGTATAAAGCTGCTAGAACTTCTTCATTTACTTCGCCTAAATTTCCATATTTACCATCCTTATCTAAGTGTTCCTCATCATTAGTTCGCTCGCGTACAAATCGGTCAATTAGACCAATGCCTGAACCAATATCAAAACCCACCAAATTCTCGGCACTTTTACTCGTAATTAAGGTAATGTTTGAAATACCACCACAATTAATAACAGCTGTGGGAATTAAATGGTCTCTAATAGCTAAATCCAAATGGTATAAAGGTGCAAAGGGTGCACCCTGTCCCCCGCTGGCAACATCACGACTACGAAAATCATTAACAACAGTAATACCTAACCGTTCCGCCAAGTATTTTCCATCACCTATTTGAATAGTAATTCCAATAGAAGGGCGATGAAATAGGGTTTGACCATGATAGCCAACAACATCAATATCTTTAGGATTAAATCCTTTTTCTTTTAAAAATTTCTCAACTGCAGTGGCATGGAGTTGTGTTGAATGAAGAATAATCGCATCGAAAGTAATAGGTTTATTAACTTTATCAATGCCCTGAAGATAGGTTGATAGCTTAGAAATTTCATGAGGGATCGCTGCTTCTTCCAGGTGACATTCATCTTTTAAATACTCCTTAAATGCTTGGGAGAAATGCTTCCTACTTGCCATTAAATTACCTTCATATTTAGTAACTACATATTTAGCCGCACGTAATAATCTTTTAGTTTCAGATTCATATGAAATTGAAATATGTCCCTTCTCTTCAATATTTTCGTTTTCATCAATGTATAAAAGTGCAATATCAACACCATCCATTGAAGTTCCGCTCATTGTTCCTAAAGCATGCATAAAATTCTCCTATTATCTGTTATAAAAAAAGCAAGATGAGTAAAAAAACTGCGATAGTCATTCACAGTAAAATTGCTGCACAATTGTTTTCAAGGGCGGTCGAAAATAATAATTTTCAGGCATTATGTATTATTTTTGCATTGTTTCATTTAGACTATTTTTTTGCACCTGCTCCTTCTGTCGTTCGCTCTGCATAATCCCGAGAAGTTACCTAAAAAATTAAAAAAAGCCATTCCCCAAATTCTATTGGGAAATGGCAAAGCTACCCACTACTTATCTACCATTTACTTTACTTCTCATCATTTTTATGGGATTTTGATTTTATAGAACCTGAGTCACCTTTCAAGCTATTGTTCTCACCAAAATCTTCTCCTTGTTTTTCTCTCCGAGCGGCGTGTTGGCCGTCTTTTTTACCGGCTTCTCGATTGAAATCTTCTCCATGTTTTTGTCCAGATTTTTCAGAAGTTTTTTGTTCATCTTTAATTTTAGCAGTCATAGTTATTCTCCTTTAAGATTATTAATGTAGCAAGTTCATTATGGACCAATCTCAAAAAATTAACTTGATATAGATCAAATTTGTAAGATTAAATTAATTTAAAATGAAAAATATTCTAAACTTATGCTGTAAAACACTTTTTTGATATAAATCAATGTATTTATTGTCATATACCTTTATACTAAAAAATAATTCTTTTTAAAAAATTCGCTCTTATTGGTAGTGAAACAATTAAACAAAAATTTAGGATGGCAAGCACAGCATGATGTTAAAGCTCAAAAAATATAATCAAACACTTTACAATTTTTCTGAATTTAATTCTTCCCAAAAGAAATTTTTAGTTATCTCCATAATATTGCTTGTAGTGCTCGGTCAACTGGCTATTACTCTTTATCTACCATCAATGCCAAATATGGTTTCTTATTTCAAAACAGATAATTTACATATACAACTAACTTTGACTTTATATCTCGCAGGTTACGGGATATCTCAATTTTTTTATGGGCCTCTTTCAGATATATATGGACGGCGTTTGGTTATTTTAGTGGGGTTAAGTATTTTTTTTATAGCAAATTTGTTAGCTGTTTTCGCGACTACTTTTGGAGTTTTTTTATCGTCTCGCATTTTGCAAGGCATAGGGATAGGATGTGGTGACACCATGGGTCGAGCTATTCTTTGTGATTGTTTTAAAGCCAATGAGTTTGTGATGGCGGCCTGTTACATAGGCTTAGCTGCTACGATTACTCCTATGATCGCGCCTGTTATTGGAGGTTATATCGAAGTTTTCTTTAATTGGCGTGCAAATTTTATTTTTATACTTCTTTCTGGAATGATAGTGATGAGTATTATTTTTATAAATTTACCTGAAACAAAATCTAAAGAGAATGCAAGTAAAATTAATTTTTTTGAAATAGCCATGAACTATTGGTATATCCTTCGCCATCGTACTTTTCTCACTTTTTTTCTACCAGGCTTAGTAAGCTTTGTGGGAGAAACCGTTTATAATATAATTAGTCCTTTTTTAATACAGCAACAATTGAAATGGGGACCGGTAGCTTTTGGGTGGTTTACCGTTATTCCTGTAATAGGTTTAGTGATTGGAACATTTATCGTCTATTTTTTAAATCATCGCATCTCATATACTAAAATGGTATTTAGTGGAGTTTGTATTATGAGCATTGCAGGAATTACTATGCTTATTTTTAGCTTAATGGGTTATTTTAATATACTGATTATTGTAGGGCCTATGTTAGTTTTTATGATAGGAGTTGGCATCACCTATCCTAATACTAATTTAGGAGCGCTCACCCCTTTTGCTACCACAGCTGGGGTGGCAGGCGCACTGCAAGGAGGATTACAAATGGTATTAGGGGGCCTCTTTGGCACTTTTCTGGCTCATCTTCACATTGAAACTCCATTTTCATTGGCACTCATATTAGCTGTGTTTTCCTTAGGCATATTAATTGCATTTATTAACTTAGCTAATTTATCTTTTTTCAAAAAAATGAAGTAATAGTTACCTTTTCATTCTTCTTCTAAACTTGACCAAAATTTGCAATCTGTTTAGAATTTTCTTTTAACTGGTCAATATCAGTTATGTAGATTACTTTATTTTGTATTTGTATAATTTTACGATGTTGAAAATCATGTAAGATTCGACTGACTGTCTCATGTGTTATCCCTATAAAATTGCTAATATCGAATTGAGTCATTGGTAATTGGATGTACCCTGAAAAGTTTTTTCGTTCTGTTATTCGATAAATTATATTTAATAAAAAATCTGCAATACGTTGTTTCGCATTAGTTTTCATACCAATATGCTGGTCATTTTGCATTTTATAACTGGTTATATTAATAAACCTTCTTAACAAGTTCTTTGATGTTTTCATTAAATCAAGTAACGGCTCAAAGGGAATCGCGCAAACTTCTGAATTTATCAAAGCTACCGATGTAAAAGAATATTTTTCAAATGGAATAGATTCTAAAGCTAGGATATCGCCTGGAAAATAAAAATTCACAATCTGTTCTTCGCCATTTGAGTCCAGCCAATACTCTTTGCAGCAGCCTGAGTAAATTGCATATAAATTTTTTAGCTTTTCATTATCACGATAAAGATGTGCTCCTTTTTCAAGAACATAGACATTTTTAATCAAGTCATCTACTTCATGTTTTTCTTCATCCGCCAAATTTCTTAACAAACACAAATCT
>Ga0351890_10323_pt1 | contig 12048 bp, 8 predicted proteins | sample TotcelFGM3001M15_FD_206743 | JGI IMG/M metagenome (GOLD analysis project Ga0351890, IMG submission 206743) | Enriched cells from coal bed in the Powder River Basin, Montana, United States - Total cells FGM rep3 HSBNCT.FGM.300.1.M15 ...
GATTGTAAAAAGCTTCAATGATCGTCCTATGAAATGCTTGGGTTACCAAACACCAAATGAGACATTTTATAGGCGTTTAAATGACTATTTATTTTAACAACGATTCGCGCGAATCCAGGATAGAAAGTTGCACTTAATGCATGTGTCAGTAACAAAGGAGCAATAAGAAAACTTCAAAAATTAACAACTGCTTGACCCAAATGCGGGGTAACTCGCCCGTTCGGTTCTGAGAGGCGGAAAGCGCCTTCGAGCGCTGATCTATCCGACTCGATTTTATTTTACTTTTAATATGAATCAACTCAGCTTCCAAAGGAGCAAGTTGATAAAAGATCGTAGGATAGGATTTTAAATAATGATCCGCTGGACATTGATATCCATCATTATCTTCATCATAGACAAATCATCCACTTGGTTAATTTGACGACTTCCACTTCTACTACTAAATAAAAGAATACTAGGATTAATTTGTTTATCAATGAGAGATTGAATAATGTTACCTGATCCATAAGAGGTGTTTAGCGCTTACCTCCCAGATTAATACAGTCGAGTGATTGTTGAGCGCTTAATTCAGAAATTTTTAGTAGTGCAGCAAATTCAACTGGTTGGGTTTTTCCAGTGGGTGATTTATCTAACGCAGTCATAATTTTGGCACAAACTACGTATAGAGTGCCCCAAAATGGGCAGGCGCAAATCAGGCATTGACTGCATAGAGGATGCGTGTAAAAATTAACCATTTCTTGGCTAACTAGCGACTTAAATCCAGAGGTAATATATGCTACAGACCGGTTTTCGACCTTTTTTTAAAGAGACCACGGAAGAAGTATTTATTCAAGTCGCGGACGATCTTCTTGTTAACTCACCTGCTATCCAACGATACACCCCTAAACAGTTAGAAGAAAAATTCGGAATTATCTGGACTAATGTCCCTATGGTATCCGATAAATTAGCTGAAGCAATGGGTATACCCGAAGAGCCTACGCAAACTTTAGAAGAATATTTGAAAGAGCAAGGTTTAAGAGCCATACCTTACGATGCCCTTTTGTTATGTAATATGGGAGAAACAGGTTTTGGCTTGTTTTTTATGGGAACACCAACATTTAAAGAGATCAATAAAGGTGATGTTATTGTTTTTGGTGGGATAGTGATGCAAGCCGATGAATATGATACCTGTAGGGCTAGTAAGTCGGATAATCAAAAAGATCCTATGTCTATAGGAATTAAAAGTGATCTTAATCTCATAGTGAATGCAATGACTGTTAGGAGCATGGGATGCTTTGCACAAGGCCTTCCCGATGATAGGCTTTCCTATAATAAGTTTGCATGTGCAAATTTAAAAGGCAGAAGTATTCCATTTGGCGCAATCACTTTTACGGTCCTTGAAGCTTGCCGCAATATCAAACCTATTACCAAGGAGGGGATTAAATGCGGGCATCTATTAGGATTCAGGTATGATGACAAAGAGGATGCGTATTTTGAACATATGGGTATTCAACAAAAATTTTTCTTTAACACCGGTGAAATATTGGATTTACTCTTTGCCTATAAGTTTACTGCTGTTGAAATTCATCTAATAAAAAGTTTGTTAGAAACATTACCTGATGCGCCTCAGAATTTTCATATTGAACTTCTCATGGACAACTTGAGACAAAAATACCATACCTCTGAGGAAGCGGCAGCAATTAATCTCGCAGGTGCTTTGCTGACACATACCAAAGAAATGCTATATAGTTTTACGAGATATGAGCAGGAAAAATTAGTTCAGTATAAGGATGTTTTTCAGTTTATATTCAATGATCTTCTTTTAAAGAAAACGATAATAGATGGATATCTTAGTAGTAAATCTTTCACATTGGATAGCGAGGAGCTCAATGCATTTGCAAAAGGTCCTAATAATGCACTCCAATGTTTAGTTGATGAGTTCAAAGTTGTAGAAAAAACTTTTAATCTTGCTGCATGGTATATTCCCCTTAATGCAGAGGTTTTTGAAGCCCGAAAAAATCTTATGCCTTATTATCAACTTCCTTCTAAAGAAATAGCATGCCTTTTACTAGAGGAAGGTATGCGATTCTATAGTGATGCGCTTGCAATCAAAGAAAACGCACAATCTCAAAAAGAAAAATTAGCTGAGGCAATTAGTGTTTATCAGGAAGCATTATGCCTGTTGAGGAATTGGGAAGAGCATCTCAGTTATAATCTTATACTGTTTGAAGATACTTTATTATCCATAACTCCTGAAATTGCTAGCTGTTATTGGGCTTTATATCAGGCTTATAACCAACTTGAGCTATTCCCCGAGGCTTTGTATTTTATCGAGCGCTGTTTGTTTTCGCTAGAAGTTAATAAGGATATTCAGTTGGATGCATCTTATGAAACAATAAAAGCAGAATTTAAGAAAACGAAGGAAAAACTTATTCACACGGAAACCATACCTGTACAAGTAACTACACCTACTTGCATGCAATCAGTTACTATAGAAACGACTGAAGATCATCCTACAGATTTAGAAAAATGGGAGAAAGAGCCCCAAGTTGCAGAAACTGTAAGCGCAGAGTTAGTCGCTATCAAAGCACCTGATCAGTCGCAGAAGGTAGCAGCTGGAATAGCAAGGTTTGGTATACATTCTACTCCTGTGTCTAAGGATTCAAATAACGAAGATTCTGCTCTTCTACCTCGGGACGGGAATGTTTCAAATTGTGGCGTATAAATGCTATGTCCGAGCTATGAAGCATCAGCTAGTAAAAAGGTTCCACCAATTTTCAGAGCATATTAACTTTTGGTGATTGACTTTATTTTTTAGTAAAGAGCAAATATTTTTTCTAAGGAGTAAAATTTAGATAAAATCGTCCCGTGTTTATCTGTGCTATTTATCTTGTTTTTCTATGTATTAGCTAACCGCATGAAATTACGAATTTCTTCAAAAAATATAACAAAACTTTAAAGCACAGAAAAAATCTTTAAATTTCTAAAAATCATCCCTTGCTGATCTCAAATTAACAATTTTGGAGCTTCAACAAAAATTAGAAGAAAAAACAAGTCAAACACAATCCTTACATACGGAATTGGCCGTTGCACAAGAACGTCTTGCAAAGCACCCACAAGAGCTGAACACGGCTAAAAATCACTATGAAGATCGCTTAAAACTGGCTGCCGAGGAAAAAAATAGTGGCTTAGAAAAATCAAAAATGTTACAAGCTGAAATAATAAAATTACACCAGCAATTATCGGAGCAATCGGAAAAACATCAAGTAACCCTGATTCAAGAGCGTACTTTACAAGAACAATCAGAAACACGATGGGTAAAATTAATTGATCAAGCGCGCACAGAATCAGATGATTTGCGTAAACAGTATGAAAGTATGATTAGCAAACAAAATAAGCAAATGGAAACGCTACAAAATGACATAGCAGATTTACAAAATAAATATACTTCTCAACAGTTAGCATTTGATCATGCAAAAGACAAACCAAATCCGAAACGAGTATCTTTAACGCTTCTAAAATATGGCTCCACACTCCAGCGACGACCATACAGTTTTATAGTTCTACTGGCTGCATAATTCAATTACTTGCAATAAACCATGCATCTTTCATCCCTTTCTTTTTTACAATAACAAATTGGGGTTGCGCGGAAGAAATGCTAAAAATCAGAATTTCAGCCTTAAGCTCACATAAAAGATATTAAAATATACAATATTAAGATAGATATGTCGACATAGCGCACCACGTCTTTTGGAATGGGTGATTGAAAAGCACTTATAACAAGGCTTTTAGAAAGAATAATAAGAATTCAACTTGAAATCCCAATTTTTGGCATTTCTTCCGCACAACCTCGATAGGGTTCCAGTGCTCAATAATATTTTGAATAATGTATATTCTTTTTGCTATGATGCGTTTTTATTACTCACTTAATTTGTAAAGGAAATTGGGACATGCATGATAACCGAATAAAAAGCTCTGAATTAGAAGCAGATAATCCTCAATTAGAGGAGGTAGAATCGTGGCTTGCATTGATGTCTGACTTTAACCGCCTATGTAAAGGCGAAATTACCGAATTGCGCATTAAAAATATTAATATAAGCGATTTTGCTGAAGAAATGAAACCAGGGTTTTTAGAATTTTTTAAAAAGGCATTAGCTAGTAAATATTTACAAAGTCTAATAATAGAACACGATAGTAACGAGGAATTAACAGAAATTATTAACGAACAATGGGAAGCATTATCTGAAAATCTTACCATTTTTTATGTACCTAAGGGTTCTAAGATAGAAGCTTATGAATTAAAAGATGCAAGTTATTTTCAATCATTGAAAATAACTTGGACTGAATATCTTAATGAATTTAATAGCATAATTAAAGGCGAATTAACGAAGTTATGCATTAATTTTAATAGGAAGGGCATGAGCAAACTTGCAAGTGCAACGAAGGAATTATTTTTAGAATTATTTAAGGCGACATTGGATAGTGGCAATTTGCGAATATTATTAATAGAACACGGTACTAACGAGGAATTAACAGAAATTATTGATAACAATTGGCAAGAATTGTCTAAAAAATGTATTATTTGCTACCTTTCTAAAAATTCTACGAAAGCAGCGAATAAAGTAAAATCACAAGTTTCAACAATAGATAAACCGAATGAATTAGAAAATACAAAAGCGGTGCCAAAACCCAAATCTCCAGTAAATTCCCAAAATAATCAATATCCTATTTGTTTTTCATCAGAATTTCCTTCGAGAAGTACTAGTATCTCCCAATTATCGAGCATAAGTAATCAAGGTCAATATCCCCAATGGCAAACAGCAAACTACAAACAAGGAATAGTGGATAGGGAAGATAGCATGTCGCTTGACAATTCACATTTACCGTCCTTAGAAGATATAGATGATCAAGGTGAAGCTCCTCAGCCATCAGCAGCAAATTATGACATACCTCAGCAGTCGGTAGAAAAACAAGCCCAACTTATGCAAAATTACCCAGGTTCGGCGTTTGTGCCGTACGAACAAGCAAAAAAAAGAAAAAGTTCAACAATAGATAGTGATAAACAATCGCCAGCAGCAAGTAATCTGCCTCAGCAATCAGTAGAAAAACAAGCCCAACTTATACCAGCTCAAGCAGGTTCGGCAGCCAGTCCGTATGTTCTTGGTGCTGATAAACAATCAACAAAAAGAAGGCGATTACCAGAAGAATGTTCACATTCAGATCTGAGCGGAAGTTCTGCTGCTATATATGGTCTTTTTCGGCCAGCTTCAAATCCCACACAACAATACATACCTATACAACCTAAACCGTCTTCTCAACAATTGCCTCCTATTAGAAGCCAGTTTCCACAGATTGCCCCATCACCGCTTGGAAATGCTAACACAAACTTTAGTCCCCAATTTTCACCACAATTTTGGATGCTCCCAGGCTCATCGACCTCTCCATCAAGAGGTGAATATTATCCTCACTCAACTCTTGAACGTCAAACTGAAGCGACAACGTTAAATACAAACGCTTCTAATAATTCAATTCCACACCTGCAAACACATTTTCCCTAAGCAAGGAAACAACGATTTCGCTGATGAAAATCAGCGGAATCTCAGAACTGAAATTCAAGCATAAGCAAAAAATGGCTGTGTTGCAAAACTTGCTATTAGGTGCCAGAAATCATAAATGATTATCCTATACGCAACTATGCTGCTAATGCATAAAGCTGCTCGAATTTTTTATCAGCATACGATAAAATTCAATTCCTGCAAGCGTCGCTTCTGCAGAATGAAAAGCTTTGAAGCCCATCATTGGATTTGTAATTCTTTTTATTCCGAGATGATCTTGCTCAATAATATTATTTAAATATTTTATTTGACAAATATTTATTTGCCTTAATGCATATCCCAAATAAGGCAAACATAATAAGTTGTAAATTGATTGCATTAAGTCCTGCATTATTAGCTCCGCTTTTATCAATCGTCACTTTTTCTGGTACTCCACTCGATCTAATAGCCCATAAAAAAGGCTTCGGCTGCAGCAAAGTAAAAAATAGAGAAGATCGACTTATCGTGTTAAACCAGGTTGCAAACGCCGTTATCGAAGAAAGGCGCGGAAAACAGGATGAATACGTTTTTACTTATCAAGACCGTCGTGTTGGTAAAATGAATAATTCACATGGAGGAAAGCGCGTCTACGGGCAGAGTACAAGTCAGGGTGCATGATCTACGCATACCTTTGGGCGTAGGTTACGTTCCGCAGGTGTGAATTTTGAAGATCGGCAGGATTTACTGGGACATAAAAGTAGACGTATTACTACGCATTATTCAGCTGCTGAGTTACACAATCTCATTGCTGCTGCAAATAAGGCGTGCGAGACAAAAACGAATCCCGCCCTCACACTTTTAATTGCACCAAATTTACTTTAATTGCACCAAATTTACTAGGTCCCACCAACTGTGTCGGTGAACGAATGACTTGTCGTTAACGAACATGCAACTTATTGATATATAGCGAAAAATTGGCGCGCCCGGAGAGATTCGAACTCCCGACACCCTGGTTCGAAGCCAGGTACTCTATCCAGCTGAGCTACGGGCGCGTATTAGTTAATCGCCTTCCAAACCATGAATAGGCTTTACAGAATTCCATGTTTTACAACCAGGGCATAACCATAACAAGGTTTTAGCACTAAAGCCACATTGATGACAACGATATATAGGTTTGTTTTTTAACATACTGACAGTAATATCCTGAAGGATATGTAAATTCTTTTTATCCTCACCTTCATGCTGTAATAATTGCAGTTCAATTAAACGTTGTAAACCCCTTAATGATGGATGATAACGTAAATATTCTGCAATGAGATCAATTGCGGCTGAGGCATTCTGCTCTCGTAAAACATGCTCAGCGAGTAATAATACAACTGAAATACGAACATGCAAAGCCTGGCATTCTTTTAAATACGTAATAAATTCTCCAAGTGCAGCTAATTTCTCATAACAGTGAGCCATAGGCACAATAGCTTCAGTCAAGAAATCTGGATCTTGTATTTTTACTTGTTTGTAAAATCGAATAGCAATTTTATAGCGATTTTCACTGGCTTCCAAGTCCCCTTGCAACAAACTGGCACGTACACATTGTTTATCTATCGTTAATGCTTTGCGTAAAAACCAACGAGCTTGGTCAGTATCATTCTCTAACCGTGAGGCAATAGCTTGCTCACAATAATAATGCGCAATATTAGTTTGCATTGATTCACTAGTAGCCAGTTCTATTTTTCTAGCAATGACTACAGCTTGTTCCCAAGCTTTTTCTTGCTGATAAATATCTAATAAATAATGCAAACTTGCGGATGTTTCGCCGCCATTTTCTACGACTTCGAGAAAAATACGTTCTGCTCTATCTAACACTCCGGCACGCATATAATCTTGCCCTAAAGCCATAAGTGCTTGCATGCGTTGCTGCTTAACTAAATGTGGTCTCGCAATCAAATTCTGGTGGATACGAATAGCGCGGTCAACTTCTCCCCGACGACGAAATAAGCTGCCTAAAGCGAGATGAGTTTCCACGGTATCACTATCAACCTCTAGCATTTTAATGAAAATATCGACTGCTTTATCTGGCTGTTCATTTAATAAAAAATTCAAACCTAACAAATAGTCTTTAGGGACCATTCCATTTTTACTACCCACTTCATAGCGTTCTTTTTTACCAGCGAAATACCAACCAGTAATTGCAGCTATAGGGATTAAAAGTAATAAAAAGCTAAACATATTAATGGTTATCTTTTAAAGGGATAGTACGTAAGTTAGCGAGTTCCTTTTCAGCTAATTTCAGCCTATTGTGCAAATGGATATTTTTAGTTTTTTGCTTTAAAAGCACTACACTGCCAACAATGAGGCCTAAAATCGCACCAATAGCAAAAACAAGCGCAAGCAATAAAGACAACGCTAAACTGTGTTTACCGACATAATAATTAATAGTAACAGGTTCTGCATTCAGACAAGCAAAAGTGACGCCTACTATCAAAATTATTAACAAAAAAATATAAGTAATGATACGCATCTTTTTTTCTCGGTGAGGTTTAGGGACTATCAACAGCTCCTATTTTTTTCTTAATGTAGCCTGGATTGAGCCATATCGTTACACAAGTGTTCAAGTGTTATTGATGGCGTATTGCGAGCCCCACGCCTAAAAAATTGCCAAAATCGTTGCTTAAATTCAACAACTTGTGGGTAATGATATGGATTGAGCAAGGCGATAATCCAGGCTACTGTCATTTTCCCCTGAAAAAAAAGCGGTGTGAACACATGAACACACCGCTTCGAATATACCTGATAACAATATCAAGCATCATCCTTATTTTCCAATTTCTCTTTTAAAAGATCGCCAAGGGTAGTACCAATAACTTGTTCACTAATTTTACCTTGACTTGGCTTATATGGGACTTCCGGTTTGGACTCCATCACCTTAATTGATAAATTAATGACACGGTTTTTGTTATCAATCCCAATGACTTGTGCTGATATTTCCTCGCCCACAGTGAGATGTTCATTAATATCATCCACTTTACCGCGAGCAATTTCTGCTGCACGAAGGTGTCCCACAACTTCATCACCTAAATCGATGATTGCTTTTCTTTCTTCGATTTCGATAACTTTGCCTTTTACCACACTACCTTTTTCATGCTGCTCTAAGAATTTTGATAAAGGAGTTTCAGTTAATTGTTTGATACCCAAAGAGATACGTTCACGCTCGGGATCAATCGCAAGTATAACTGTTTCAATTTCTTGCCCTTTACTATATTGACGCACAGCCTCTTCCCCAGGAGAGTCCCAAGAAATATCAGAAAGATGCACTAAACCGTCAATATTTCCTTCAAGTCCAATAAAAATCCCAAAATCTGTGATGGACTTAATAGCACCACTCATACGTTCGCCCTTGTTATGTTTTTCTGAAAAACTTTTCCAAGGGTTTTCATGGCATTGTTTGATTCCTAAGGAAATTCGACGTCTTTCCTCATCAATATCTAAGACCATGACTTCAACTTCATCACCTAGCTGAACAACTTTATTTGGATTCACGTTTTTGTTTGTCCAATCCATCTCAGATACGTGTACAAGGCCTTCAACACCAGTTTCTAACTCAACAAAGCAACCATAATCAGTAATGTTGCTAACACGACCAAAATGACGTGAACTAACAGGATACCTTCGAGTTAGATCTGACCAAGGATCTTCAGCAGCTTGCTTTAACCCAAGGGAGACACGACTTCTTTCACGGTCAAATTTAAGAATTTTGACCATAATTTCTTCACCAACATTAACAATTTCGCTTGGATGTTTAATTCGCTTCCATGACATATCGGTAATATGCAGTAAGCCATCAACGCCACCCAAATCAACAAACGCGCCATAATCGGTAAGATTTTTCACAATACCTTTAACCATCTGCCCTTCTTGTAATCGTTCAAGGAGAGCACTACGTTCAACGTGGCTTTCTGCCTCCATCACTGCTCTACGTGAAACCACCACGTTATTACGCTTTTGATCCATTTTAATGATCTTCAGCTCGATTTCTTTTCCTTCCAAATAAGAGGTGTCTCTTACTGGTCGAACATCAACTAAAGATCCAGGTAAAAAGCCTTTGAGTGCACCAATTTCCACGGTAAAACCACCTTTAACGCGGCCAGTCACCTTGCCAATGACTGATTTGCCAGACTCATATACTTGCTGCAATTCATGCCATTGAGCCATTCGTTTCGCTTTTTCACGCGAAAGCACGGTTTCCCCATAGCCATCTTCAATGGTGTCTAAAGCCACATCAATAACATCACCCACTGAGGCTTCTATTTGGCCATTTTGATCATAAAATTGTTCAATTGGAATCATCGCCTCAGATTTTAATCCGGCATTAACGACAACATAATTGTCACCAATTTCCATGACCGTACCTTTAATAATATCTCCAGGACGAATTTGAAATTGAGAGACATTTTCCTCGAATAATTTAGCAAAGCTTTCGCTCATAGTAGTTGTTACCTAATAAAAAAAGTTGCGATGCTCAAAGACATCTCCAAAATTCTATCTAACAAATATAGACTTTTAGAGATGCCTCTTTAACGCACCTAAGTTAAATAATAAAAAGTCACTAAATCTAAAAGTGACCGCCCTTACATTTATATACCTACCACAAATGAGTTTATTTGCCATAACGAATTACGACGAACAAACCAAATACTCTTTTAATTTAGCTAAAATCATTTTTACTACTTGTTCAATGCTTAAACTTGTTGTATCTATGATAATAGCGTCTGATGCTGGTTTCATAGGAGCAATAGCTCGTGATTTATCACGTTCATCACGTATTTTTAGCTCTTGTGAAACACCAGCAAGGCTAACATTTATACCTTTTTGTTGCAACTGTCGATAACGTCGTTGACACCTTTCTTCAAAACTCGCTATTAAAAATATTTTTAGATCTGCTTCAGGAAACACCACACTGCCCATATCACGTCCGTCAGCGACCAAACCGGGAGGTTTGAAAAAAGCGCGTTGACGTTCTAAAAGAGCTTTTCTTACCATAGGCAAAGCCGCAACTTTTGAAGCCGCATTACCACAATTTTCACTGCGAATGTCTTCCGTAATATCATCATTTTCAAGAATAATTCTTGGCGGACTACCCACTTCTTTCGCCACGAACTGAGCATTAAGTTCTAAAGCCAAGAGATAGAGAGCCTCTTCATTATCAAGCTCAATAGTATGCTGTCGTGCTGCCAATGCTAGCACTCGGTAAAGCACGCCGCTGTCAAGTAAATGCCAACCTAGTTGATGTGCTAATAAATGACTAATTGTTCCTTTACCGGAACTACTAGGCCCATCAATCGTGATAAGCGGTACTTTATTCGACATTTACCCTCTCCTCAACAATTTTTAAGCCCACAGTCCGCGCTAATTCAACAAAATTTGGAAAAGAAGTCGATACATTGTCACAATTTGACACGCTAATTTCAGATTGTGCGCCTAAGCTAGCGAGAGCAAATGCCATAGCAACACGATGGTCACCATAACTATTAACCAAACCACCCGTTAATTTACCGCCTTCAATCATGACACCATCAGGATATTCAATCACATTAATGCCAAGCTTTAAGAGCCCTTCCGTCATTGTTCGTATCCGGTCGCTTTCTTTGACACGCAATTCCTGAGCACCCCTTAAAATAGTATTACCCTCGGCACAAGCTGCTGCGATAAAAATTGCCGGGAATTCATCAATGGCAAGTGGCACTAGCTTTGGATCAATAGTAATACCTTTGAGCGCTGAGCTTTTTACTTCTATATCCGCAACCGGTTCTTCATTCACTTCATGTTGGCGTAAAACAGTGATATTGGCGCCCATTTGTTTAAGAATAGTCAGGATGCCATCACGAGTGGGATTAATACCAACATTGGTTAGCAACAAATGAGAATTCCGAGCAATAATTGCCCCAACAAGAAAAAAAGCTGCTGATGAGATATCTCCTGGAACTAAAATTGAAGTCGCTTGCAATGTTTTAGGCGCTGATAAATGCAAAACAGCATCTTCTCGCTTAATTGGACAATGAAACGCACGCAACATTCGTTCTGTATGATCGCGACTAGAAACGGGTTCTCTAATAAGCATTTCTCCGCGAGCATATAATCCTGCTAATAACAAACATGACTTTATTTGTGCGCTGGCAATAGGTAAATCATAGGTAATTCCTTTCAAAAACGGATTACCCTGTATTTTTAAAGGGGGTTTATCACCATTAGCGGCTTCGATGCTTGCACCCATTTGACGAAGTGGCTGAAGAATTCTCGCCATAGGACGCTGTTTAAGTGAATCATCACCGGTTAAAATACTTACGAAAGATTGACCAGCAAGAATACCTGCGAGCAGCCTAATTGCGGTACCTGCATTTCCCAAATCCAGTTCAAAAGTAGGCGCCTTTAAACCTTCAAGACCAACACCATGAATAATTAAATAATCTTGCTGCGGACACTCAATATTCACTCCCATCGCCCGAAAAGCGGCAAGCGTAGCAAGACAATCTGCTCCGCT
>Ga0351890_10326_pt1 | contig 11808 bp, 8 predicted proteins | sample TotcelFGM3001M15_FD_206743 | JGI IMG/M metagenome (GOLD analysis project Ga0351890, IMG submission 206743) | Enriched cells from coal bed in the Powder River Basin, Montana, United States - Total cells FGM rep3 HSBNCT.FGM.300.1.M15 ...
TGAGGAATCTATTAAGGCGTTAAATGAAGATATTCACAAAGCAGTACGTTTAATGGAGGAGTTAACAAGGGAGTTAGAATCTAGAAATTCTAATCAAAGTGTAGGAAATGCTGAAGAAGATGTGGAAAAAGAAAAAGAACTAGAAAAACCAGGTGCTCAAAAAAATGAACAAAAGAAAGAAGAAACAAGGCCAAGTTCGCCTTGGGTGAGTGGTAAAGCAAAACCTAAGGATGGCGAAAAAAATCCTAGTAATTTAGTAGCTAAAGACCTTCTTCCAGGAATGATAGCTAAAGAATTGGAAGGAAGGCAACAACAAAAAAGACCAGATTCTAATAGTCCAAGGGCTGCTGTTGATAGTTCACCAGGTAAAACAAAAAATCCTGCCACCACTGAGCCAACAAAACCGGCAACGAGTTTATTGCGAGATCCATCTAGAACAGTCGATCTTACTAACGATGGGACGCCGAAGAACCGTGTTAGAAGAAGAGATTTATTAAGAGCAGCAGTTGGAGATGTTGCAGCAAGCGCTAATAGTTTTGCAAATAGCGTTTATTCAACATTTGCTCCACCTAGCCCAGCAACAGGCGAAAATTCTGGAGCAAGTCAGCAGGTATCACCATCTAACAGTAACCATGATAATAACAGCAGTGGTAACAACAATAACGACACCTCCACTAATACTGCACCTAATGCAACTGTTCTTGCTAGGATACATGGGGGGGGCGGTAAGTAATTATTGTCGATATTTTAGATGTGGAAGTCACGACATCATCTGACAGTCCAAGCTTCTCTTCTCCACCCACGTTTTTTGTGGGGGAGAAGGGAAGTGCCTTGATAAGGATGCAACGCATGCAAGCGGGAATCCATCATCTTGCTCAAATCAAGTACTGTTTGCACAATGCTTTAGCGTTTCGAAAGTTTTAAAATAATGAAATGTTGGGTTTGTTGGGTTCAAAAAATAGAACCCAACCTACATTACTTTGCTAGCGGACTGACGACGGAGTAGCTTCAAATCAAATCTCTCCGCTGTCGTACAACAAAAAACTCTCTTAGCTTGACGCGTATCCTTTAGCTTGACGTAAGTGGAGCCTAATTTGTTTCAATTCCTTCTATTGCTAATTTAATCTTCGTCATATACACTTTTTGACGCATTAATACAAAGTAAGGATTAAATAATAATTTTATTATAAAAAACAAGGAATAATAACAATGAAAAAATTATCGATGTTAATGTTGTTGGCGTTTTTTTCTATCTCTAATGTTTGTTTAGCTGACGACACTAATCCTACTATGCCAGGAAGTACAACCAACGCCACTATGCCAGGAAGTGCAACCAACTCTACTATGCCAGGAAGTGCAACCAACTCTACTATGCCATTAAGTAAAACGATGGATGAAAATATGAAGGCAATGGCCTCAACTTATCTCAAAAAAGTTGGAGAAGATCTGCAGCTTCGAGCTACAGATCTTTACGCAATGGGAGAGGCGTTAGTAAGTCATCCAGATCATCCACAATGCCAAGCTCAGGGTCAATTGGCTATTCGAGAGGCTAAAAAGCTTTATCTTATTAGCCAAGAAATATTAAATGGTAAGGAAGTTTCACCTGCAAGAATGGAAAAATTTGTTAACGATTGGCCGTAAAATAATATAGTTGCCATCATTGTGAGCTCCCCGCTGTCATTGCGATCTCCTCAACGTCATTGTGTGCCCCACGCTTTTTATTTTTGTGGGGCGTGGCAATCCAGGTTTTTGCTTTATTCCCGCCTGCACAGCCTTGGAAAGGACATAAAGCGCGCAAGCGGGAATCCATAACTCCGCTCAAATCGAAGTACTGCTTGCACAAAGCTCTAGATTCCCGCTTGATAGCTAGTTCTGTTTGTTCTTTGCTGTGCTAGCGGGAATGACGCCGGAGGAACTTCGAAACAAATCTCCCCGCCGCGCAAAGAACAAAAAACGTGCGCGATCCCCTTTACAAAGGGTGTGTTTCCTTTATTTAACGCGTATGGATCGAGAAAATCCGTAGAGGTACATCAGCTCTAATGACGCCAGAGAAATTGCCAAGATCGTTGCTTAAATTCGATAACTTGTGGGTAACGATATGCTTTACAAATGAGGTATTTCTTTAGTTTGACGCGTATGACTATCAACCCACACCCACACTTATTTATCTTTCCGTAAGAACTTGTAACACATTAAAAATTAACTTTAATCCGATGTTGTTGTCTAAACTTAAAATAGATTCTGGATGAAATTGCACAGCAGCAATAGGTAAGTTTTTATGCTCGATAGCCATAATAATACCGTCTTCGGATTCTGCTGTAATCATTAATTCCGCCGGCATTTTCTCTTTATTGGCATAGAGTGAATGATAACGACCGGCAGTAAATTCTGTGGGTAAATCATGAAAAAGTTTACCATGCAATACCTGAATATTGCTTGCCTTGCCATGCATAGGATAATCAAGCGTATTTAATTCACCGCCAAAATATTCCACTAAAGCTTGTAAACCAAGACAGACACCAAATATGGGTAATTGGTTGTCTAATGCCATGGTAATGGTTGATGCCACATTAAAATCTTTAGGGCAGCCTGGACCTGGAGATAAAACTAATAAATCAGGGGCGATATTTTTTAAGTCTTGCGCACTGAACCCTGAACGTAAAGTTGTTACGGCTGCACCTGTTTGACGTAAATAATTAGCCAGTGTATGCACAAAAGAATCTTGATGATCGACTAATAAAATATGTTTATTTTTATAGTGATTTTTATTAACGATATTAATTTCTTTTGCTGGAGTTTCTGGTGTTTCCAGAGGTTGAGTGACAGCATCAATAAATGCTGATGCTTTGAGTAGAGTTTCTTCTTCTTCTGCTTTTGGATCAGAATCAAAAAGTAAGGTTGCACCGACGCGCATTTCAGCAATGCCGTGATCGATTCTCAAGGTACGCAAGGTCAAACCGCTATTAATATCACCATTAAATTGTAGCCAACCAATTGCGCCGCCGTACCAACGTCGTGGAGTTTTTTCATGATTTTCAATAAACTGCATAGCCCATATTTTTGGTGCACCGGTAACGGTAACCACCCAAGTATGTGATAGAAAAGCATCGATTGCATCGAAGCCATCGCGTAAAACGCCCTCAACATGATCGACAGTATGAATAAGCCGTGAGTACATTTCTATTTGTCTGCGGCCAATTACTTTGACGCTGCCTGGTTCACAGATGCGGGATTTATCATTGCGATCGACATCCGTACACATAGTTAATTCTGCTCGATCTTTGTTTGAATTTAATAACGTAAGAATTTGGCTCGCATCGCTGATGGCGTCTGATCCGCGTGCTATAGTGCCTGAAATAGGGCAGCTTTCTACGCGTTTATCTTTAATTCGAACAAACATTTCTGGTGAAGCGCCTACTAAATATTCTTCGTCACCTAAATTAATAAATGAAGCATAAGGAGCAGGATTGTTTTTGCGTAAACGGCGAAAAATAACTGAAGGCAAAACATTGCATGCACGATAAAAAGTTTGGCTTAAGACAACTTCAAATAAGTCGCCTCTTTGAAAAGCTTTTTTAGCATTTTCTACTGAATTAATATATTCATTTGCTTTATGATCACCTGCGTCCGCAGCCGCATTATTTTTGTGATAAGGTAACCTTATGCCATCTCTTGCTAAGCCTGCGGTAGTGATTTTATCAAAGCTAAACTCGTAGCTTTTAATATAGGCCTGTTCGCGCTGATGATCGACAATATAGATCTCATCAGGTAAATAAAGCACTAAATCTCGTTGTGAAGACATTCTTGGTAATTGTTGTTTAAGCCTTTCAAATTGGAACACTAGATCGTAACCAAACGCTCCAAATAAACCTAAGTGGGTTTCTTCTCGAGAATAAAATAAATTAACTAGCGTTCGTAATAGAGAAAAAATTGAAGGTTGTTTGCTACGAAATTCTTCTGGAACTGTTTCAGTAGGAATAATAATTGAGCCAGAAATTTCTCGATCAGAATAGTTAACATGCTCAATGAAAGAAGCATCATTAAGTTTGTTTTTGATAGCTAATAATAATAGTTCACCACGCTGATTTAATGCCGTAATAAAAAAATTACGGCCTTTCGCTGTAATCGCCAGTGGCGGATTAATAAAACCTATATCCCAACGTGTATAACGACCTGGGTATTCAAAACCCGAAGTGAAAAGGGCGCCTCGGTATTCATCCAGCTTATCAATGAGTGGTTCAATGGCATTAGGATAACTTAGCGCTTCAGAAGAATGCTCAACTGTAATATTACCAATGGTTTGGTATGAATATTTTTGCCCAAGATTATTGGATTTCAATGGAATTCTCCGTGTGCCTTTAATTAAAGTGAGGCATTGTTAACATCTAATTTAGGCGTCATTGCGAAACCGGCCGTCAATTTTCTATTTTCTTAATTTGTTCCCAAATTTCATCCATTGCTTCTAAGCTGGTTTTTTCGGTCAATTTTCCTTGTTTCTTTAGAGTGCTCTCCAGTGATTTGAAGCGACTAGTAAATTTTTTATTTGCTTGTAGCAAGGCAATTTCTGGATCGATATTTAAATGACGAGCAAGATTAACTACTGCAAATAGTAGGTCACCAAATTCATCAGTAATTTTTTGTTTATCATCTTGACTTATTTCTACTTGTAATTCAGCAATTTCTTCCGTAATTTTAGCGAAAATAGGTTCTACCGTAGGCCAGTCAAAACCAATTTTTGCTGCTTGTGATTGTAATTTTATAGCGCGTTGCAAGCTAGGTAAAGAGGGTGGGATGCAATCTAATACACTGGCTGTTTGAGTATTAGTATGCTCAGCGCGTTCTTTTCTCTTATTTTCTTCCCATTGCGTTAAAGCTTCAGCCGGAGTTTTAGCCGCATGTTCTTTAAACACAGGTTTTCTTCGTAATTGTTTTGCGATGGCAGCTGTAGCGATTTGTTCAAGATCAAATTCGCCCAATTCTTCGCCTAACTGAGCATAGAGCATAATATGCAACAAGACGTCACTGAGTTCATCTTTAATTTCTGACATTTTTCCTTCGATGATACTATCAGCTAATTCGTAACTTTCTTCTATAGTTAGACTGGCTAAACTTTTTAAAGTTTGGATTAAAATCCACGGACAACCATTATCTTTGTCGCGTAATTCTGCAACAAGTTCTTGTAGTTGGTTAAGGGTAGAATAATTGTGGGACATAGTTTATTTTCCTAGCTGATCTTGTCTTGAAATGACAATACATTTGTCATCTCTCTTTAATATTGGTCATTCCAGCGAAAGCTGGGATCCAGACGGGATCATTTATTTCACTGGATTCCAGCTTCCGCTGGAATGACAATAGTAAATATCCTTACTTTTGCCTTTCCACAGAAATGACATTAGATAACTGCATAATTCGATCAAAAATTCGACTCAAGGCATTCAGATCCGGTATTTCTATTGTCAAATTGATATGCGCAGTGTGCTCTTGTTTATCTATAGTTGAAGTGAGGACATTAATGTTGATTTTTTCATGGGCTAAAAGCGTTGTAATATCGCGCACTAAACCATACCGATCATAGGCTTTAACAAATATATCTACAGGATACTGGCTACGCTGTTCACCCCAATGAATATCAATAAGACGTTCTTTATAACGATCACCGGCAGATAAAATATTCAAACAATCTTGTCTATGAATAGAGACACCGCGTCCCTGCGTAATATAACCAATGATAGGATCGCCTGGAATCGGATTACAGCATTTAGCTACTGTGGTTAATAAATTTCCGACACCTTCAACGGTAATTCCACTGGGAGCTTGTCGTGGGAATTCACGTTTGGTGGGCAATATTTCCGTAATTTCTTGTTGTTGCTGATTTTGCTCGATGGATTCAATAACATGCAATAGTTGTCCAATACGAATATCACCAGCGCCAATAGCCGCTAAGAAATCATCAGCAGATTTATGTGAAAATTTTTCTGCTAATTCTTCTACTTTAATATTTTCTACATTTAAACGTCGTAGCTCACGCATGAGAATTTCATGACCTTCATGCCGGTTTTTATCATAGTCTTGTTGTTTAAACCAATGATGAATTTTAGCTTTTGCGCGATTTGTTTTTAAATAATGTAAATTAGGGTTAAGCCAATCACGACTAGGGTTAGGATGTTTTGCAGTCAGTATTTCAACCCGATCCCCGGTTTTTAATTCATAAGTTAACGGCACAATGTGGCCATCAATTTTAGCACCGCGGCAACGATGCCCAATTTGAGTATGAATATTATAAGCAAAATCCAATGGCGTTGAGCCAATCGGTAAATCGATAATTTCACTATTCGGTGTAAATACATAGACTCTATCTTCAAAGATCTTTGCCTCTAGGCGTCCTAGCTCACTGTCGCTACCGGATAATTCTTTTTGCCATTCCAATATTTGCCGTAACCAAGCAATTTTTTGATCGTAACTTGAAGGTGTGCCACCGCCTTCTTTATATATCCAATGTGCGGCGACACCTAATTCAGATTCTTGGTGCATTGCGTGAGTACGAATTTGCACTTCAACATTTTTTTGTTGTGGACCAACCACTGCTGTATGCAAAGAACGATAGCCATTTGGTTTTGGATGAGCAACATAATCATCAAATTCTTCGGGTATAGGCGGCCACAAAGAATGCACGACGCCCAATGCGGCGTAACAATTTTCAATGGAGGGCACTAATATACGTACGGCTGAGGCATCATAAATTTTGTTGAAGCCAACCTCTTTACGTTGCATCTTGCGATAAATGCTATAAATGTGTTTTGCTCTACCTGTGATTTTAAAATTATGAATACCAGCTTTTGCTAATGCAATTTTGATTTCAGAAATCACTTCACTAATATATTTTTCACGGTCAACACGTTTTTGATCAACAGAACTAGCAATTTTTTTATAAGTATCGACTTCAAGGTAACGAAAAGCTAAATCTTCTAATTCCCATTTTAATTGCCCAATACCCAATCGATTAGCCAATGGAGCATAAATATCATTTATTTCTTGCGCGATCTCTTTTTGTTTGGTGGGGCCCAAAACATTGGCTCTGCGCATGACTAACGTGCGCTCAGCAAGTTTTATCAATACCACACGTACATCTTCCACCATCGCCAGTAACATTTTACGAAGATTATCTAATTGACTTCGATGGTGACTTAACTGTGCTGTTTGCGAATGCAGAGTACGAATTGCATCCATATGAATGACACCATCAACTAAGTTAGCAACTTTAGTTGTTAATTGTTCCTCTATATCATCTAAGCTCAGATCAGAATACTGGACACTGGGAAATATCAATGCAGCAATAATGGTTTCAACATCTAATTCTAATTGATCGAGTATGTCAGCAATACCTAATCCTTGTTGTAGACAGGATTCTCCGGTAAAAGTGGGATGTTGTGAGCCCGAAAGTTGCGCAAGTGAATAAGCTTGCCGGATTAATGCATGTTCATGCGGCTTGCGTTTATCGCCAATATGCCTTAACCAAATTTCTGGTTCGATAAAACCGGTAGCTTCGTTTTGATAATTTTCTCTGAGCTTGACCATATAAGGTATGCCTTTTTACACTTTTTCAAATACGGCCATAGATTCTACATGACTAGTATGCGGAAACATATCCAAGACCCCGACTTTATCAAGTTGGTAATGAAAAGTGGCTGCTAAAATTCCAGCATCCCGGGCTAAGGTTGCTGGATTACAGGAAATATAGACAATTCGTTCGGGCGCACATTGGTTGATAAAAGGTAAAGTCGCTTGAGCGCCAGACCGTGGCGGATCCAGCAGAACTTTATTATAAAATCGCCTGGACCATTGGCCATAACTTTTTTCATCAGAGAGATTCGCCATAAAGAATTCTGCATTTTCTATCTGATTATGTTGCGCATTTGAGCGAGCACGAGCAACCATCTTGCTATCGCCCTCGATACCAACGACTTGTTTAGCGACTTTTGCTAGTGGCAGTGTAAAATTACCAAAACCACAAAACAGATCCAGTATCGTTTCATCCGCTTTGGGCTCTAAAAGAGAAATCGCTTGCTTAATCATTTGTTGATTGATGGCAGGGTTAACTTGGGAAAAATCACAGGGATGAAATAAAAGCTCAAGACCAAATTCAGGGAATTGATAGTAAATTTGATTCTTTCCTTCAGAAGGCCAAAGTAAGTGTACAGAATCAGGACCGCCCGGTTGTAAATAAAGATCAATAGTATTTTCTTGGGCAAATCGTACCATGTTACTTAAATCCGTTGCCGATAATGCGGTTAAATGTCGAAATATGAGTGCTACTGGCCCGCTATTTTTGCTGTAATTATCCGGAGATATCGAATTACTTATAGCAACCTCAATTTGAGGTATTTGTGTTCTTGCATCCAGCGATTGAATCAATAATTTTAAATTTGTAATCATTGTGCCAACGGGAGGACTTAACACTTCACATTGATCAAGATCCGCAAGGTATCGACTGTGTTTTTCTCTAAATCCAACCATTGCTTTGTCTTTTTTTGCCACGTATTTCACCCCTAAGCGGGCTTTATGGCGATATTGCCAGACTGGACCAATAATAGGTGGAAGTATTTTTTTTGGTTGTATTCCGCCAAAGTGTTGTAATTGTTCTAATAAATGTTGTTGTTTAAATTGGATTTGGGTATGACTATCCATATGCTGCAAGCTGCAACCACCACAAATTCCAAAATGTTGACAGCGAGGTGTAACTCGTTCAGGCATGGGTGAAATAATTTCGGTAGCTACACCCTCATCAAATTTGCTTTGTTTATGAGTGTAGCGAAAAACCACTACCTCATTGGGTAGGGCATTCTCAATAAAAGTAATTTTTCCATTGATATGAGCTATGCCTCGGCCATCATGACTAAGGTTGTCAATTTTGGTAGTTATTGTTTCATTAAATTTAAAATGTTGTGTCATTGTCATGATAAGAAGGATTCCAGGCTTTAATGAATTCTTGCAAATGCAATTTTTCTAAGCTATTTAAATGATTATAGAGTTGCAAACATTGATTTTTATAATTGCTCTCTGAAATGCGGCCCCGTATGAGTTCAAAACGCAGATAAATTAAATAAGTGTTTAATACATCTGTTTCACAATAATTACGGATTGTTTCTAGCTCGCCACGTTGAAAGTAAGACCATACATCAGAACCCGCAATGCCCATTTTGCCAGGAAAACCGAGCATAAGTGCAATATCATTTAGTGGAGCATTAGCGCGTCCTTGATAAGCAGCAAAAATATCCATCAAATCCATATGTCGATAATGATATCGATTGAGATAATTGTTGTAGCGAAAATTAGTTTCATTATCGCCCGTTTCCCAATAGTGTGACGCGCAAACACCATGCAAAAGAGCTCGATAATGTAAGACAGGTAAATCAAATCCAGATCCATTCCAGGAGACTATGGTCGGCATATATTTTTCAATACCACTAAAAAAGCGTTCAATTAATTCTTTTTCGGTAGCGTTAGTATTACCTAGCGACCAAACTTTAATGTCTTCACTTGTTTGCAAAACTGCTGCAATGGCAATAATACGGTGCAGATGTAAAGGAAAGAAATTTGAACCAGCACCTTCTTGACGTCGAAGGGTTTGTGCGGTTGTGACAACATCAGCATCGTTTAATTGCGGAATATCATAAATTTTACGAATATTTTCTACATCTGGAATTGTTTCTATATCAAACACCAAAACATTCATGCATTACCTATATAGGTTGTGGATAATGGAACTGTGCAAAACGAAATGCAACCGAACTTCAGTTATTTTACCTAGAAATTGTTAGCTTTTCTTCACATTTTTATAGGTAAACGGTAAGATACCTCGTTCATAAAATGAGGAGCGGCATGTATGCGTATTATTTTAGTTGGTAGTCCTGGTGCGGGCAAAGGCACGCAAGCAAAATTTATTACCGATCACTTTGGGATTCCACAAATTTCAACTGGCGATATGTTACGCACGGCCATAAAAGAAGGTTCTCCGCTCGGTCTAGCTGCACAAAAAATTATGCAAGAAGGCAAACTAGTCTCAGATGATATTATTGTTGATTTAGTTAAAAAACGAATTGCGCAACCTGATTGTAAACAAGGCTTTTTATTAGACGGATTCCCTCGAACTTTGGTTCAAGCAAAAGCATTGCACGAAGCAGGTGTTAAGCTTGATCATATCATTGAAATTGAAGTTCCCGATGAGGAAATAATTAAACGACTGAGTGGGCGGCGCTTGCATCCAACATCAGGACGGACTTATCACGTCTTGTATCAACCTTCTCAAAAAGCTGAGCGGGATGATATTACCGGGGAAAAATTAGTACAACGTGAGGACGATCGAGAAGAAACAGTTCGAAAACGTTTGGCTATTTTTCATGAGCAAACTAAACCTTTATTAGATTATTTTGAAACATGGACGCATTCTGACAAAAATAACGCACCAAAAGTAAATAAAATTTCTGGCATAGGGGCCGTAGAAGAAATTCGTAAGCGAATTTTTGATATTCTGCAACCTTAGAAATTTTAAAATTTTTGGTAACTCACAAGTTTCTTCGCTGTTCATCCCGAGGATGACACTCCTCGGTATGACAACAGCAAGTTGCAATTTTTGAAGATATACCTAACAAACAAAGATAATAATTATGGCTACTATTGCACTTACTCAAGCTAATTTTGATCAGGTTATAGCAAATAATACACTTGTATTTGTCGATTTTTGGGCTATGTGGTGTGGGCCATGTCTTGCTTTTGCTCCTATCTATGAACAAGTGGCACAAAAATTTCCTGATATTCTTTTTGCTAAGGTAGATATAGAAGCAGAACCAGAATTAGCTGCAGACTTTAATATTCGCTCAATACCTCAACTGCTTGTGATTAAGAAAAAGATTGTAATTTTTGCTGAAGCGGGCTTGTTGCCTGCTACTGCTTTAATAGATTTGGTGGAGCAAGGGAAAGCAATCGATGTTAGCTCTTTGCAAAGTGAGATTTGCCAACAAGAGAAGAAAGACGACGGTAAAATTAACAAATAACGTAGAAAGCCTGCGATTTCTCTCAGGCGTCATTTCGCCTCACAGCAAAATAACAAACATAACTTGTCAACAAGCGGTAATTTAGAGCTTTGTCTAACGGTATGTAATAGCTCACCCTCATCTGCTTGAGCCAAAGGTCGCACAAAAAAAATTGAGCAAAAAAGCGGAGTTTACGTGGGAGTAAATGAGCATTTTTTGTGAGATTTTTCGTGGGAGATTGGCAAAGATGACTGTTTCCATCTAGGGGCTGAGCATTTACAACGGTATTCGATTTGAGCTAAGTTATAGATTCCCGCTTGCACGCTTTTCATCCTTACACAACACTGTGCAGGCAGGAATGACGCCTAAATAAAATTAAGGGTTAAGCTATTAAAAAACAAACAAAGCCATTGTAGTTACCTTTACAATGGCTTATTTATGACCCTAAATGATCTTTAGTGAATTAAGATGCTGCTTTTTTTGGGCGGCCACGTCTCTTTGAGGCAGCACTTCCTGTTGACATATTGCCAGCATGCATAGCTTTTGCTTTTTTACGTTTAGGAGCATGTGTAGTTTTCGTTGCTTTACTTTTCTTAGTATGCTTATGCAATTTTCCTAAAAGTGTTTTGTTAATTTTTTCTGCGGCTTTAACTGCTTCTGAAACTCCTTTTTCGAAACCAGTCTTATGAGAAGTGGCTTTCGCTTCCTTAATTTTACTCATAAACGTTTTTTTCAAATCACGTAACTTCTTTAAAGCCTCAGCGAGCTTTTGCTTATG
>Ga0351890_10330_pt1 | contig 11714 bp, 7 predicted proteins | sample TotcelFGM3001M15_FD_206743 | JGI IMG/M metagenome (GOLD analysis project Ga0351890, IMG submission 206743) | Enriched cells from coal bed in the Powder River Basin, Montana, United States - Total cells FGM rep3 HSBNCT.FGM.300.1.M15 ...
TTCGGAGAAACAGAAGATCAAATACCTGGTGCTCGTTATCTTCCTCATCTGCTCGGTTTTCGGGGTCAACCAGACAGGGCTGTTAGACCCGTTCGCGTTCCTCGTCCGGTCGCTGACCGCCGGGGTCATACCGCTCCTGCAGTACGTCTGCGCGAACGCCGGCGACCTGATCTACCGGCTGGGAAACGAACGGCTGTCGGACACCGCCGGCGCCGCGCTCGACCATATCAAAAACAACTACTTTTACTTCACGCTCCCCCGCTTTTCCGGAGGGGCGGTCATCACCGTCCTCTTCCTCGCCGTCATTGCCCTCAACTTCTCCCGCTCGCGCTGGTGGTGCCGGTTCGTCTGCCCGCTCGGCGCTCTGCTGGGGCTGGTCGCCCGCTACTCGCCCGTCCGGCTCAAAGTGAACGAGAAATGCACGCACTGCATGAGCTGTGTCCGCCACTGCGAAGGGGCGTGCAACCCGCACAAAAAGGACGGCTGGATAGCGCACGAATGCGTGATGTGTTTTAACTGCATCGGCGAATGCCGCGAACAGGCGGTCTCTTTTAAATTCGCGTTCATCAACACGAAGGTCGAGCCGAAGCTCGACATCGACCGGCGCCGGGTCCTGACAGCGGGAGTGGCCGGCCTCCTCGCCGCGCCGGTCCTGCGCCAGCAGTTTTTCGCGAAACGGGTCGCCCCGTCGCTGATCCGGCCGCCGGGGGCGCTCCCCGAACCGAAATTTTTAGAGAAATGCATCAAGTGCGGCAACTGCATCCGGGCCTGCCCGACCAATTTCCTCAACCCGGCGCTCCTGGAGGCGGGGTTCGAAGGGCTCTGGACGCCGATGGGGATCGGCATGAAGGGATACTGCGATTACGAGTGCACGCTCTGCGGCCAGGCCTGCCCGACCGGGGCGATCGAGCGCCTCCCGCTCCCGAGAAAAAAGAGGACGAAGATCGGCACCGCCTGCGTCGACCGGTCGCGCTGTCTCACCTACGCCTTCGCCACTTCCTGCGCCGTCTGCGAAGAGCACTGCCCCACGCCGCAGAAGGCGATCTGGCTCGACCGGGCCGAGGTGGTCACCCGCGAGGGGAAAAAGATCGTCGTCGAACAGCCGCACGTCGACCCCTCCCTATGCATCGGCTGTTCGAACTGCGAGAACGTCTGCCCCGTCGTCGACAAACCCGCCATCTACGTCACCGCGATCGGCGAGACGCGTTCGAGAGAGAACAAGCTGATTTTGGGATATTAGGAATAATTATTGTTCTGATAATCAGCTTATATGCTATAATCCATCTGGAGGCTTAAAACGTGTGAGTCCGACAGTATTTCGCATTAAAGGATATAGGTTCTATTTTCTCTCCAACGAAGAAGAGCGCATGCATGTCCACATTGAGTGCGCGGAAGGCGAAGCCAAGTTTTGGATAGAACCTATTGTGTCGCTCGCTGACTATTATAAACTGAGTTCAAAAAGATTGAATGAAATACAAAAAATTGTTAAGAGACGCAAAATGGAAAAAACACTTTGGTAAGCGTTGAGAATATTTCCCCTTTTGGCATCTGGTTATTAGTTAATGATAAGGAATATTTTTTAACTTATCGCAATTATCCCTGCTTTAAAGACCAACCAATAAAATCTATCCAAAAAGTTAAGCTTCTCCACGGATTTCACCTCTATTGGCCGGATCTCGATATTGATCTGGAAACAGACAATCTGGATAACCCCGAGAAATATCCCTTAAAAAGCAAGTGCTCTTGAATCCTACGGTATGATCTTCTTGAGGAGGGAGCGCGCCTCGTTCCCCAGCTTGCCGCCGGAGGCGCCGCACAGATTCTTGCCTTGTTTGACAACAATGTGTTCCTTGCCGAACTGGTCTGCGTACAGGAAGGCCGATTCGCCGAACCCGGGAAGCTCCTGATACACCTTCGGATTCGCCGTGGAGGTAAACCTGGAGAGAAAATCGCGGTATTTATCGAACGCCGCGCGCGCCTGGCCGGGGCCGGGATAATCGGCAATAAACATCCGCACCCGCCCGCCGTCCGGGAGCGTATACTCAGCGCTATAGGTATCCTTGAGGAAGGAATGCCCCATGAAGCTCTTCGGCGAAAATTTCATGGAGCCGGCGATCAGGCCGTCCTGCTCCAGCCGCTGTGCGCGGTCCGGCGGCAGGGCGTCTCCCGGCATCGTCCGCGCCGCGGCACGCGCAAAGAGCGGCAGGACCCGCCCGGCGTCCGCGATCTTTCCCAGCACCGAAATTTTTACGTAATAGGGCCCTTTCCAGAAATTGAGGACCTGACCGCTCTGGTATGCCTCCGCGCCGATGTCCAGCTTTTGCGCCGACTCGTCCCGTTCGGCGCCATAGACCCCGAAGGCATGGTCCTTGTCCCCCATGTCATAGATGTCAACGACGATCGTCCCCTGCTGTTTCTCGTGCACATATTCGGATGACCGGAGCGACTGGAAACCGTAATCAAGATACATCTCGGCCTGGCCGTTGATGTAGAGGAACAGGTTGGCGGAGACATAGATTGCGCCGGCCCCCTTGATAAACCACCCCTCGAGGTTGCCCGACGGAACGAGATGGCCGAGTTCCCGGATGGCGGGGTTCTGGTCCCGGGGCAGTGCCGCTGAGGCAAAAGACACGATCATGAGTAATGCGCACAGCAAACGTTTCATCGGAAAATCTCCGCGCCATATCGTTCGAGCGGGCCCCGCGGGTAATGGTTTAAAACACCTACTCGATCCGGTCAATGACTTCTTCGCGGACCTCGACCCGGGCGTTCTTCTCGAGCACTTCGAGCAGTGCGTCGACCGCCTGCTTCCGCTTCTCCGCCGTGAGTGCGGCGGCGATATCCGCTGAGACGTCTTTGAAGGGTGTGACCATTTCCGGCTGACGGTCCGTCACCAGGATGATGTGGTAGCCGAACTTCGTCTTCACCGGGGGCGCCAGCTCTCCGGATTTCAGCGAGAAGGCGGCTTCATCGAGAGCGGGATCGAGCCTGCCGCGCGAAAGGTACCCGAGGTCACCCCCTTTACGCTTGCTCGGCGCGGCAGAAAAGAGTGCGGCCAGCCGCGCGAACTGGCCTTTCTCCTGCTTCAGCCTCAAATAGAGAGAATCGGCGTCTTCCTTCTTATCGACAAATATGTGGGACAACCGGACACGCTCGGGAATGCGGTATTTCTCACTGTGCTCTTCATAATAATTTTTCACGTCAGCGCCGGTTACCGCCAGGCCGGCCGGCGACTCCGCCGCCAGATACCGGTCGATCACCTTCAACCGTCTCTGGGCATCCGGGAGGCCGGCAAGGCCCTCTTGCTTGTCATATCCTTTTTTCACCGCGTCCTGGTAGAGCAGTTCCTGGTCCACGAGCGCCCGCACAAGCCCCAGCTTCCGGTACCGGAGCAGCCCCCCGACACCCGCAGGCGCGTTCCTGATCGTGTCCTGCACATCTCCGGCGGTGATGACCGTGCCGTTGACCACGGCAACGGCTTCTGTACGCGCCGGCGGCCGCGGGTTTTTGTCGGCAGCGCTTGCGCACGAGGCCGAAAGGAAAACACATACAAGTGTGCTGACTGTAATGAGGGCTTTCATGCGGCTCCTTTTGCGTATCTTGCGCTAATTCTTCTTTTCCACTTCCTTCAAATCTTTTGATTCCGGCTTCACGGCTTCTTCCTGCTCCAACGCCGTCGCCGCCGCTTCGGCCGTCCCCTTGAGCGCCGGGTCCCCGGAACCGCTCATCACGGAAATGAGCCGTTTGACAAGCTCCGGCGGATATGTTTTTTCCTTCTGCTGTTTTTCCCAGAGGAGATGCAGGAGGTTGACGCCCGCCGCGCGCACGCCTGCATCCGGGGAACGCACCAGGCCCGCGGCAACGGTCAGGGTTTCTTCGGGGTCCGTCAGCTTTTGTACCTTTGCCGCAACGTCAATCAGCAGGGCGTTGCCGGCCTTCCGGATGTCGGCGTCGGACAGATCGGCCGCGCGGGAAGCATCTTCATACTGTTTGAGCAAGAGCGGGCTTGTCCGCAGGGTCTGCAGTCCGCTCAGGACCGCGGTCCGCACCGCCCGCATCAGCGGCGGGTCGTCCAGTTTCGCCGCTTCGGCCGCCGTTCTGATCAGGACGGTAAGGGGAACGTCGATGCCGCCTTCCGCGCCTGCACGGGGGAGCCCCTCGCCGATACATCCGGCGGCAAACTTTTTTACCGCCGGGTCTTTGGAATCTGCCAGGATCCGCCCCAGCGACAAGAGACCGCCGTTGTTTTTGCCGTCCGCGAGCTTTTTGCGCACCACCTCATACCCTTCGATGCCGAGCTTGACCAGCGCGGGATCTTCCGTTTCGATAAGGATCCGCGATATGTCCTCAAGGGCGGCAGGATCGTCCGCCTGCATGGCGGCCTTGACAACGGCAGGCGCCTCCTGCGCGAGCAGACGGCGTCCTTTGTCGCCGTAACGCGACACCTGTTGGAGGACATACATCTTACGCGCGAAAGGCAGCGGGGGCGTCAGCGCGATCATCCGCGTATACAGGTCAATAACATTGACGGCGCTCTGCTCGTTGGGGACCGTCGAGTAAAAGCCCGCGATCGTCTCCAGGTCGGCAAGCCGCTTCTTCTCTAGGGCCCGGTCGGCGAACCGCTTCCACACGTTCATCACGGCGACGTTCGTGTCGGCGGCGTTGTACATCACCAGCGGCACGCTCACACGCACCAGCAGGTCCAGCGGCACATCGCGCTTCCCCGCGGCCTCCAGATACGCGATCGTCATCGGTTCGGTCTTTTCCGACCCTCTCGTTTTAAGGAATTCAAGGAACCTCACGGCGGTCTCGTCGTCGCCCGCGGCGACCGCCTGATCAAAGAACGCGACCGCCTCGTCCTCGGAATACAGGTCGTATCCGAAGGAATCAAATTCCTTAACGGTCTCGAGCCGCTCTTTCGGCCCCGGCGCCTGCGCGTAACAGCGGGCGAACCCCAGCTTCGCCCCTTCCGTGTCGCCCTGCTGGTACAGCTCCCGGGAGAGGTCGGTCATCCGCGCGAGATCTTTATTCTTATCGGCTTCCTGCAGGAGATACCGTTTACCGTCGAGCCACGCGTCCCGCGCCGGCGGAACGTCCGCCATCTTGTCGGTGAGCGTCCGGACGGCCTCGCCGTCCCCCTTTTCCACAGCGTCGTAGAGAGCGCGCGCATACAGCACGCCCGCCGCGGGGCTCTCCTCCGCCGCCTGCGCCTCCGCAAGCTTCACGAGAGCGTCCCGGTCAGGCACCGCGTCCGCCGCCGCGACATACGCCTCCTGCGCCAGGTCGTCAAGGCCGTAGGCGCGCATCTGCGCCGCCTGCTCGAATATCCGCGGGACGTCCTTCTTATGTACCGCATCAACCAGTTTCTCGTAGGCGCGCAGGGCTGCCTCCCGTTCGCTCTCGGGAACGGGGATAGTCCTGAAATCGAGCTTCGCGAAAACCGGTTTCTGTGAAAGGGCTTCCTTGATCGGCGGGAGAGGTTTCAGCTCCCGGACCACGGGAACCGGCTCATCAGCGGCCGGAAGAGCGGCGGAAGCCGCAGCAGACAGACTGCCGGATGCCGCCGCGGCCGGCGCCGCCTTCGCCGCGGCGGAACTGCCCGCCTCCTGCTTCGCAATAGGCGCCGTAAGGCCGCCCTTCTTCCTGCCCGTCACCAGGGCCAGGACCAACGCTATCACGACCGCACCGCACACCGCGCCGATCAGTAACTGCTTTTTCATAGGTCACACCTTTTTTTCACCTGAAACCCCTGTAACGTTTTGTTCGAGAAAGCACGGCGAGTCGAGAACTCTTAATGACTACAATCTGTTAAATTCAACAACCGTCAAACCGGCCTGACGGATAACAGCCCGCAGAGTACCTTTTGCAATTTCTTTGTGGTTTGGTATGGTTAGCCTTCTATGCGGCGGATGCATGTTCCGTAAAATAATGTGACTTCCGGTTTGATGATCGACTAAATATCCTATCCTACGCAACATCTTGCACAGATCTTTACCAGAAACCACCGGCAATTTGTTCAAATTGCAACCTCAATAATTTCTTCGATTATAGTAGGCGGGACAGGCTCGTGATGTTTCTTCAGACTTTTCACATATCCTTTTATCGCATCCTGAATGTTTTTTAGCGCTTCTTTCCGATTTTTCCCTTGTGAAATACACCCGGGCAAAGAAGGGCATTCCGCTACAAATATTCCATCCTCATCTTGTTCAACCAATATTCTGTATTTCATTTTACCTGCTCCTTCATTGCGCAATTTCTTTTCACTATACCAAAAACACCACTCCCTTTATGCCAAACGGATACGCAACATAACCGTCGGGATGTTTTTCAACAACAACTCGCAAACCGATCATTGCAACATCCTTCCAACTCTTCGGGACAACATCACTTTCACACAGCATTACTATTAAATCATCACATCCCCTAATAATTATACAGCAATATATTCCGCATATGAATGGCTTCGGGGAATTGGAAGACTATCTTCTCTCAGTCCCCGGATATGCATTTCAATAGCTTCGTGCATATTCCGTTCAGCCTCCTTACGGGTTGCGCCCGCAGCAACACATCCCGGTAAATCAGGAGAATATGCCGAATAATTGTTTTTTGCCTTTTCAATTACAACAAGAAAACGATTCATATTATCTACCCCCCTTCAATCGTGCTTGTTTCAGCACACTATTCAAAGTCCCGGGCGCCAGATCGTTGCCCGGATGACCTGCTATCGTAACTCTCCCCGGCTTTACCGGATGTTTATATTGATGATGGCTTCCTCTTGTCGCAACAGCATACCAGCCATCTTTTTCTATCAACTTGATAACATTTTCCGTATCTTCACGCAATCTTCCTGGTCTTTATTACATATATGTGCTCAGCGCTAAGTTTCCTTCACTATACCAAAACACATCAACGAAAACAAACATATACACTGAACAAACAGCCGGTAAAAAAACACCGTGCAGGGGCATTTCCGCCCCTACCCTTGTGCATCAAACTCGCCGGATCCTCACGCCGCGCGGACATCGGATCCGATATACAACCACGCGTGGATCTCGGCCTGCTCGCGTGTAAGAGTTACCTACCCGCAGTTCTGACAGACCAGCGCTTCGCATTCGAGACTTTCAAAGTCTTTTCTCTCTTTTTTGAAATACCCTTTGCACTCGCATTGTTTTTTGATAGGTCACACCTTAATCCAGGTTGAGTTACGATTTTAGATGTGCCTCGACGAATTCTTCCCTTGAGATTCCTAATTGGACGCATATCGTTCTCAGCGTGGACCCTTTAATCTTGGAATGGTTGGGCATCGTAAGAGGGATATGCTCTTTTTCTCTTACGATCTTGAAACCCAGATATTGAAGCGCTTTTACGACCTTGCGTTTGGGCGCATCGACAGGAAATTTCGCTGTCATAGGTGCCTATATAATAGCTTCGGCGATAAAGGCCTCTATCACCGGAGGATCTATCTTGAGCGCATTCTTCCCAAAACTTTTGATATGAAATTTTATCGCTGATTTAACATCCGACAGTGCAGCTTCATAGGTGTCACCTTCACCCACTACCACGCCCTTTATGCCAAGCGGATATGCAACATATCCGTCGGGATGTTTTTCAACAACAATTCGCAGATCGATCATTTTAACCTCCTTACTTTTCTATCCATGCGTCAATAATACCCCGCTCTCTCGATAATATCCATATCATTCGCCATTGCACAGCCGTCGTTCTCTCCTCGCCCTCCCTTACGCCACCATCGTCTCCCGTTCGGTCCCGAGCAGCGCGTGTATCTCCGCCTGCTTGCTCTTCTCGTAGGAATCGATCTTGTCCACGCCTTCCATCATCTCCGGCAGGAGGTGGATCGGGGCGCCTTCGGCAACCTTCCCGAGTTCCGAGGTCACCGCCGGGTCGAGCCCTTGCAGGACCGTCGACGACACGATCAGCTCATTCGTCGCTTCAGAGAAAATCGCGTAGAGGAAATCGCCCGCGGCCTTCCTGAACATCGCCTCGAAATTCTCTTTCGACGTGAAGATCAGGGTCTTCGACGGATCGACCGCCACGCCCTTCTCCGCCAGCAGTTCTTCGCTCATCTTCGCGATTGCGCTGTCAATTTCCTTGCGATAATCGGCAAGGTCCCTGCCCTGCCGGTTGACCACCTTGAACGCGCCCTTCTTCACGACGCCCAGCTCCGCGTAGAGCGCGCTGATCTCTTTCGCGCCGATCTCTTTTTGCGACGTCGAGAACCACACGATGTTGCCGTTCGCCAGGGCGTCTTTCATCCGCGCGAGCATCGCCCTGCCGTTGGCGGTCTTCTGCATCTCGCGGACCTTGTCGATGTCGAGGACCATGATCCCCTGCATCCCCTTCATCCCTTCTTTCATTATGTCGGTCAGGATCAAGACCTGTTCGTACCCTTTCGTGATCTGCGCCTTCTCGGTCACCTCGAACAAGCTGAGGATGTTCTGGAGCTCGATGGTGCCGAGGCCTTTGAGCTTCGCGGCGTCTATCGCGGACAGGACATCGACCAGGCTCGTGCGCTTCGTCTCCTCGCTCATACGCTTCACCGTCCGCACCGCGAGCTCCTGCCATTTCGCCTTGTCCGCATCGGTCAGGCGTTCAGACAGTATCAGGTTTCTCAAGAGGCTGAAATTGACACGGTTGATCGCCTGGGCGTCGCCCTTCGCGCCGTCTATCAGCGCGCGGGCATCCGGCGCCTTCGCATCCACCTTTGAGCTGATGCTGTCGAAGAGCGATGCAACCTCGTCGCGCATCGCGACCGCGGCCAGCGCGCGTTCTTCCTTCACCCGCGCGATCAGTTCGCGGCCCTGCGCCTGCGCCTGGGCGTTCGGCTCGCGCGTGATGATGTTCGTCACGCCCGCGGGCGAAACGGTCAGCACCGGCCGCGTTGCCGTCGTCCCGTCAGGCGTCGTCACCGTTGTCGTGACGTTCCCCTTCAGCTCGGTCCTGAGCGCGGCAAACATCTGCTTCTGCGCGGTCTGGAGCGCCTGTCCTGCGGCGGGCGCCGGCATCAACAGCGCCGTAACGGCCGCCTTGACCGCCGCTGTCGCCTGCGGCGCGCTGACCTGCGACGTGAGCCAGCCTTTGATCTGCTCGATCGGCATCGCCACATTCCGGTATGCCGCGGTGTTCCGCCCCAGCTCCTTGGCCTGCTCGAACTGGTTCGAGAATACTTTCGCCAGCATCTCTCCGGCGATTTCGGCGTCGGGCGCCGTCGGGCTCAGCCCGTACTCGCGGACAAACGCCGTCTTGGCCTGTGTATAGAGATCGCTCTTCGCAAACTCGCTGACCAGCGCCTTGCCATCAGGGCTGTTCTGCAGATAGGCGTGGGTGAATTCGTGGAAGATGCCCTCGCGCACGAGCTCGATGAACTTCACGTCCTGCACGCCCGCCTCACGCATCGCTTCCGTGACGAACTGGAAGACATAGTTGTCGGTCAGGAACGTCCCGGTGTCGGGATCGTACTTGATCGAGCCCTTAAGCGTGTCCTGCAGATAACCGGCAACCCGCGCCGCGGTCTGCTCAGACACGCCGTTTTCGACCAGCCCTTTGACGATCACCCCTTCAATGAATCCTTTACCGAAACGGTTATGCACGATCGCGTTCGCCCCTTCGGTACCGGTCGGGAGTTCCTCTCCCAGGTCGGCTTCCCGCTCCGCACCCCGCAGTTCGCGGTTATAATCGCGCCTGTTCATCCGTTCAACAGGCATCTCTCCAGCCTCCGGCGTGACCGCGATACGTGTCGCAATGCTCCGGGCAAGTTTCGCCAGCTCGATCGGGACGACCTTCTGCTGGGTGACGAAGGTATTCAGCGCCTCGACCACCTTCTGCCGGTCGCCGGCCGTCAACTGTACCAGCGCCGGACCCTGCACCATCCCTGAGAGGAAGGTCATCAGACGGTCTTTCAGGACGGTCTCAGCCCCCGTCACCGACGCAGGCAGAGCCGCAACAGCGCCGATGTTCTGCAATGCGGCCAGGACGCCGAGACCGGAAGCTACCCGGTTCGCGAAACTCGGATCGGAGACCGCCGGCGTGAACAAATTCTCATACACGACCGCGTTGATCTGCTTGCCGAGCGCGTCCGCCAGCCGCGTATCGTTCGGCATCGCCTGCAGGAGCGCCGTTCCGAGCAGGATCTGGGCTCCCTGGAGCGCCTGTGCCGCAGACGCTTCCTCGTTCACCTTCTTCACCTGCGCAGCGCTCATCCCTTCGGTGACCGCCGGCACGGAAACCTTGAGGTCAGTGACCAGCGCGGCCGCCCTGCTCTCCAGCATCGCGACCCGCTCGCTCACCGCCGGTGACAGCGGCGCCGTTTCGTTCGATCTCAGCGCTGAGGCGCTCTGCACCGTGTTGGCCACCTTCACCAAGACGCGCGCCTGCTGTTCGGTTGTCAGCCCGGCGTCTTCCATTGCCTTCTGCGCCAGCGCCCGGTCTTCCGGCAGGCGCTCGATCAGCGCGTTGACCACCGGCAGGACCGCTTCCGGTTCCTGTCCGTCACGCGCGGCCATGTCGAAAAGCCCGTCCTCGGGCATTGCGAGGTCCGCAAGCTCGAAGACCTGCTGATCAGTCATCTGCGCCGCGTTTTCCGGCTTGAAGAGGTTCGCCGCAAGGTCCGTCGGCGACATCAGCGGGTTGGCGACCGCCATCACCTGCTGTGCCAGAGCGACGTCGCCGTTGCAGGCTTCCATGATCGCCCCTGTCTGTTCGGCGATACTGCCGGTTATATCTGTCTGCAGCAGCCTTGAAAGAGCATCGTACAGCTTTACAGCACCGGGATCGGTGACCGCTCCTGACAGTATCCCTTCCTGCATCTTACCGGCGACAACACCCATAAGATCTCGCGACTTCGTGAAATCACCGGCGGCTTTAACTTCCTCAAGGGCATTCTTGTATTGAGCGCGCTCGTCCGCGGGAAGTTTTTCGACGTCAACGCCGGCTGCTTTTTGGATCCTTGTCTCCGCCACTTTTGTGTCAGCGGCTTTTGTTTCCGCCCGTGCCGCAAGCTGTGTCGGTTCAACCTTGGTCGTGCCCTTGGTCGCCATGAGGTCCTTGCCCATAAATTCGCCCTGTGCAATCATTGCCGTAAAATCAAATGTCCCGTCAGCTTTTCTGACCTTCAACTCGGCAAAACTTTCCAGTCTTGGTTCTTTTCCGCCTGATTCCGCGCGCAAGTCAGCGAGGCGTTTTTCCGCTATGGAGGTGTTATTGGCGCGCGCGTCACGGATATCTGTCATCGATTTATTGATCCCGTCGGAGATTTTGGAAACCATGTCTTTCAAGTCCTTGGATACCCCTTCCGACTTAAACACTTCGCTCTATATCTGCAGCGCCTTTGCGCCTTCCGACTCGATCGTTTCCCACGCCCGCTGAATGCCGCTCTTATAGGTGGTCTCGTCGTAATAAGCGCCGTCCCTCTTTTCCGCGGGAGTACCGCCTCCGCGCTTGTACATCGCCTGTATGGCGTCCTCGATGATCTTGAGATCTCTCTGGCTCTGCGCATCCTTCTTTCCGGTCAATTCCGCTTTTTTGGCCTCCAGATGTTCCGCCAGGAAATTGTGCCTGAAGAGCCCGCCGATCGAGAAATTCACCGCGTTGCTCTTCTCGATCATCGAGAGATACCCGGCATGAAGCTCAAATATCTGCGCGTCGTTGAGTTTGCCCGGATCCGCCTTGAAGGCGTCAAATATAACGCTTAACCGATG
>Ga0351890_10332_pt1 | contig 11556 bp, 7 predicted proteins | sample TotcelFGM3001M15_FD_206743 | JGI IMG/M metagenome (GOLD analysis project Ga0351890, IMG submission 206743) | Enriched cells from coal bed in the Powder River Basin, Montana, United States - Total cells FGM rep3 HSBNCT.FGM.300.1.M15 ...
ATCAATCACCCAATCAGCGGTTTTTATCACATCTAAATTATGTTCGATAACAATAACCGTATTGCCATTGTCGCGTAAGCGTTGTAACACCAGTAGTAATTGTTGAATATCATAAAAATGTAAACCGGTAGTGGGTTCATCCAAAATATAGAGAGTCCGGCCGGTATCGCGTTTGGCTAATTCACGCGCTAATTTTACTCGTTGGGCTTCGCCGCCTGACAAAGTCGTAGCACTCTGCCCAAGGCAAATGTACGCTAAACCGACGTCTATCAGCGTTTGCAGCTTTCGGGCAATGGTTGGAATAGCATCAAAAAATTTCCGCGAGTCTTCCACGGTCATTGCCAATACTTCATCAATGGACTTACCTTTATAACGAATATCCAGCGTCTCTCGATTATAACGTTTGCCTTTGCAGATATCGCAGGTGACGTAAATATCGGGTAAGAAATGCATCTCCACCTTAATCAATCCATCGCCCTGACAAGCTTCACAGCGGCCACCTTTGACATTAAAACTAAAACGGCCAGGTTGATAACCTCGTGACCGTGCCTCTTGCGTCGCAGCAAATAATTCTCGAATGGGAGTAAAAATGCCAGTATAGGTTGCCGGGTTAGAACGTGGCGTACGGCCAATAGGGCTTTGATCCACATCAATCACATTATCAAACCACTCTAAACCTTCGAGACTATCATGGGGAGAAGGCCGTACTGTTGTCATGCCATTGAGTTTCTTGCCAGCAACTGGGAATAACGTATCGTTAATCAAGGTTGATTTCCCTGAGCCAGAAACACCCGTGACACAAGTTAGTAAGCCTAAAGGAATTTCTACGGTAACATTTTTAAGGTTATTACCCCGCGCACCCGCCAAAACGAGACGCCGTTCTTTATTAAAAGGACGTCGTTTTGGTATAGCAATAAATTTTTTACCTGAAAGATATTGACCAGTCAGCGATGCCTTCGTTTTCATAATGACTTGCGGTGTGCCTTGAGCGACTATCTTGCCACCATGCACACCCGCGCCAGGTCCTAAATCCACTACCCAATCCGCTTCAAGAATCGCTTCTTCATCATGCTCGACTACCAGCACCGTATTACCTAAGTCCCGTAAACGCGTTAAGGTAGTCAATAAACGTCGATTATCCCGTTGGTGCAAACCAATCGAAGGTTCATCTAAGATATACATCACTCCCACTAAACCCGAGCCGATTTGACTGGCAAGACGAATGCGCTGCGCCTCTCCGCCAGATAAAGTTTCCGCACTGCGATCTAAGGTTAAATAATTCAAACCCACATTGACTAAGAAAGTTAATCTATCGATCAGTTCTTTTTGGATTTTTGCCGCTATCTTTGCCCGAGTACCAGCCAGCGCTAATTGCTGCAAAAATTCTAGCGCTTTCGTGACTGACATCGCCGTTAAACTAGGTAAACTTAGATTATCAACAAAAACATAACGCGCCTCTTTACGCAATCGGTTGCCGCCACATTCAGTACACGGTTTTAAGGTCAGGTATTTTGCTAATTCAGTCCGCACTGTTTCTGATTCTGTTTCCCGATAACGCCGCTCCATATTAGGCAGCACACCTTCGAAAGCATGGCGCGTAACATAATTGTCGCCACGGTCATTCACATAACGAAATTTGATAACTTCATCGCCGCTGCCATATAAAATGACTTTTTGAACTGACTTAGGTAATTTACCGAAGGGTTGCTCGATATCAAAACCATAATGCGTGGCTAGTGAAGATAATAAATGAAAATAATAGGTGGTTCGTCGATCCCAGCCACGAATTGCGCCCCCTGCCAAACTCAGTTGCGGATCATGAATCACTCGATCGACATCAAAATGTTGTTTAACGCCTAAACCATCACAAACCGGACAAGCGCCCGCTGGATTATTAAAAGAAAATAAGCGCGGCTCCAACTCAGAAAGACTATAACCGCATTCTGGGCAAGCAAATTTAGCCGAAAAAATCATTTCATCGGTAATTTGTTGTCTATCCTCCGATAAAAGCGCGACTTTGACGGTGCCATCGGTTAACTTTAATGCCGTCTCCAATGATTCAGCCAAACGCAATTGTTGATCAGCATGGACTTTTAAACGATCAACAATGACTTCGATATCATGTTTTTTGGTTTTAGCTAATTTGGGAATTTGATCTAACTCGCTGATTACACCATTGACGCGCACACGGATAAATCCTTGTGATCGTAATGATTCAAACAATTGTTGGTGTTCGCCTTTACGCCCTTTTACGATAGGCGCCAAAATCATTAATTTGGTATCTTCTGGCTGCTCAAGGATGATATCCACCATTTGGCTGACAGTTTGCGCAGCTAGCGTTATGTCATGATTAGGACATTTTGGTTCGCCCACACGGGCATACAATAAACGCAGATAATCGTAAATTTCTGTGACTGTGCCCACCGTAGAACGCGGATTGTGGGAAGTTGATTTTTGTTCGATAGAAATCGCTGGTGATAACCCTTCAATATGATCGACATCTGGTTTTTCCATCATCGATAAAAATTGTCTGGCATAGGTCGATAAAGATTCAACATAACGCCGCTGGCCTTCAGCGTACAAGGTATCAAAAGCTAATGACGATTTTCCGGAACCTGATAAGCCAGTAATAACGATTAATTTATCACGCGGTAATTCAAGGTTGATATTTTGCAGATTATGGGTACGGGCACCACGAATTTCAATTTTTTGCATGTGTTTCTCTTGGATAACTGTCTGGATTTAACTTAAACATTATACCTAACCCAGGTGAGTTTTAGATATCTATATATCAATAACAAATTATAGCTCTCTCTTTTACTCTCTATATCTAGTCGATAGGCAGGGATTAAAAAGAAAATGTAGGTTGGGCTGAGCCTGCGAAGCCCAACAGACATTGCTTCATTCCTGTTGGGCTTCGTAAAAAACACTCAGCCCAGCCTACAATAAGGTAAAATCGAGAAGTAAAAATTCAAAGTTCAATGCAAAAAAGAACCATCTCAGGTATCATTTAGCATCGATTCCATGGCTATCTTTAGAGTTATTATGAATACTAGTGAAAAACGCGCGACATTCTCCCTCGCCTCAATCTTTGCGGTACGAATGCTGGGTCTATTTATGATCCTGCCTGTTTTTTCTCTTTATGCTACCCATTTGAGCGCTGCCACACCGATGTTAATTGGTATTGCACTGGGCATTTATGGTCTAACTCAAGCTATATTTCAATTACCTTTCGGCATGATCTCCGATCGTTTAGGGCGTAAACCCCTCATTGCTTTTGGGCTTATTATTTTTGCCGCTGGTAGTATTATTGCTGCCAGTTCATCCTCCATCTATGGCGTTATTTTTGGCCGTGCCTTACAAGGCGCCGGCGCAGTAGGCAGTACCATCATTGCATTAATCGCCGATCTGACCCGAGAAGAAGAACGTACGAAAGCGATGGCGTTTATTGGTACTAGTGTTGGTATTACTTTCGCAGTATCGATGGTATTAGGCCCGGTCTTAAGTGCTTACATGAATGTATCCGGTATATTTTGGCTTATGTTTGCCTTAGCCATAGTAGGTCTATTTATTCTTAAGTTTTGGGTCCCCACACCAAAACACTGTGGGTTACATCGCGATGCAGAACCGGTAATAGGTTTAATTGCTACAGTGCTAAAAGACCGAGAATTACTTCGTCTCGATTTTGGGATTCTCGCCTTACATGCCTTACTCACCGCAAATTTCGTGGTTATTCCCATCATATTAACAAAAACAGCTGGACTAAACGAATCATCGCAATGGTTACTCTATCTTCCCGTATTGTTATTAGCCTTTATCTCGATGATCCCGATGATTATTCTTGCGGAAAAAAAGCGGCAATTACGGCCATTTTTTCTGGTCTCGGTTGGGCTACTTTTTGTCAGCGAAACTATCTTATTATTTGCTGGTAATCATTTACTTTTAATTGGCTTCAGTTTGTATGTCTTTTTTACCGCTTTTAGCTTTTTAGAAGCCAGCCTTCCATCCTTGATTTCGAAGCAAGCTCCCGCTGGAGCAAAAGGCACGGCTATGGGCATCTATTCCAGCTCGCAATTTTTTGGTATTTTTTTAGGCGGTTCTTTTGCTGGTTTGTTGTTGCAAGACCATTTGCCGCATAGCATTTTCTTATTATGTGCACTCATTACCTTGGTATGGTTTTTTATCGCTGCGCGGATGAAAAACCCACGTTATTTAACGACACAACTATTTAATGTTGGTAAAATATCGAGCGAACAAGCAGAGCAACTGAGCAACAAATTACTAAAGATTCCCGGGGTAGCTGAGGCAGTCATTATCGTGCAAGAGGGAGTCGCTTATCTTAAAGTTGATAGAAAAATCATCAACATGGATGAGTTAAAAGGAATATTTTAAATATCTATATTTTTTTATTTAGGAGAAAACTATGGCGAGAGGAATCAACAAAGTAATCATCATTGGCAATCTCGGCGCCGATCCCGAAGTGCGTCATATGCCTAGTGGCGGTGCGGTAGCTAATATCAGAGTGGCCACCACTGAAGGTTGGAAAGACAAACAAAGTGGCGAAAACGTCGAACACACTGAATGGCATCGCGTCGTTCTGTTTAACCGTTTGGGCGAAATTGCCGGTGAATACCTCCGTAAAGGTTCAAAAGTTTATATCGAAGGCAATATCCGCACGCGTAAATGGCAAGATAAAGATGGGCAAGATCGCTACACCACAGAAATCATTGGCCGAGAAATGCAAATGTTAGATGGCCGCGGAGCTACTAGCAATGCCAACGTAGGTGAGTTTGAATCCGGCCCCACTAAATTCCAAAATCAGAAAAAATCAGCCGGACAGTCATCAGAACAATTTCAACCGCAGTCTTCAGAAACAGCTCATTCTGAAGAATTTAATGATGATATTCCGTTTTAATCGAAGTGTAGGTTTATATGCTTTAAAGTTATCCAAAGCTTTGCAATAAATAAAATCCCCCCGCTGCGCAAAAAACAAAAACGCGCAGCGACCCCCTTTAAAAAGGGGGTGAAAATAACGCCTTTTGAAAAGTGGGCAAATGACGCAACAACCTTAAAACGCCCCCTTTGAAAAAACCGTTGTTACGTAATTATCTCCTTTATAAAGGGAGCCGCAGTAGAGTGATGCGTCAAGCTAAAGAAACACCCCCTTTTTAAAGGGGGTCGCTGCGCGTTTTTGTTTTTTGCGCAGCGGGGGGATTTGGTTTGAAGGCTTTAATTTTAAAGCTTTAAATAGTATTCAGCCTTAAATCCCTCGCCTTGCGCTCGGCTACCCCCTATGAAAAAGGGCGCGTTTTTAAAAAGATAATCATGCAACAACGCCTGGGAAAAGAGCAACCAAGCGCCAGCAAGATAGGGGATTTTTGGGGTTCGAATTTCAAGGAAGAATATCAAATGGCATTACCTTACAACAGCAGACTTAAATTCAATGCGCGATATTTACGTTGTAACTTAACAGATGCTGAGAGATTATTATGGTTTCACCTACGCCGCAAACAATTGCATAACGTACAATTTTATCGACAAAGACCTATTGGAAATTATATTGTTGATTTCTATGCCCCCTCAGCAAAATTAGTTATTGAAGTAGATGGGGGGCAGCATTTTGATGAAGATCACATGCATCGAGATAACGTAAGAGATAATTATTTGACAAAACGTAATTTGAAAATATTGCGTTTTGATAACTTACAAGTATTAAAATCAATTAATGCTGTGCTTGAAGTTATTTCTAATGAGCTTTCATAATCAAATCCTAAAATCCCCCCGCTGCGCAAAAAACAAAAAACGCGCAGCGACCCCCTTTAAAAAGGGGGTGAAAATAACGCTTTTTGAAAAGGGGACAAATGACGCAACAACCTTATAAAAACGCCCTCTTTGAAAAAGAGGATGAATTATACAGAGTACCCTTAAAAAACATGCGAACCTACCACACCGCCCTAACCATCGCTGGCTCAGATTGCAGCGCAGGTGCTGGAATCCAAGCCGATCTAAAGACTTTTGCAGCTCTCGGTTGCTATGGCATGTCAGTAATTACCGCTTTAACTGCCCAAAATACTCAAGGAGTTCAAGGGATCTATCCGGTTGATCCTGATTTTATCTGCCAACAATTCACGAGTATCTTAAGCGATATTCCAATAGGGGCAATAAAAATAGGCATGCTGCACAATGCACAAATCATTTCCGCCCTAAGTAACAAACTCAAACATTTAGCAAATATTCCTATCGTGATTGATCCCGTTATGGTGGCGAAAGATGGCAGTCCATTATTAGAAAAATCGGATCTTGCTGCTTTAAAAACCCAACTATTTCCTTTAGCTTATTTGATTACTCCAAATATTCCTGAAGCGGAATTACTATTAGGCTATTCAATTTCAAATCGCAACGAAATGCAAAAAGCCGCGGGTGAATTAGCTGAATTTTCGTCAAAAGCCGTTTTATTGAAAGGCGGACACTTGCCTGATGAAGATGAAAGCACGGATTGCCTTTACTTAGCAGATACGCATTCTTATCATTGGTTCGCACGGAAAAAAATTAATACTCGCAATACTCATGGTACTGGCTGCACCTTAAGTGCCGCTATTACGGCTTTTTTAGCTCAGGACTATGATTTAGTTACAGCGGTAAAACAAGCCAAGGACTATCTATCAGCAGCCATTGCAGCCGGTAGTGCTTACCAACTAGGACAAGGGATGGGGCCGGTACAGCATTTTTATCAGTGGTGGGAAAGATAATTTTCTTTAGTCGAAAGGCTATAAATAGCATAATAGCTCAAGGCTGTAGCCTTGATAAGCTTCGCCTTGAAAAGTTTGCTACATAGTAAGGCGCAAGCAGCGAAGCGCATCAAGGAGAACAATACAACCGTATCCCCTTGGTGCGCATCGCTTTGAAGGATTCAGCATCTGGTGATGCTTTTGATAGGCGATGCTTACCAAGGCTACGATTAAGGGAGATCTCTTACCAAATAGTAGATAATATGACCAAAATTGGTTATGATACTAAATACAACAGAAGAATAGGCAGCGAGTTTGCCTATAATTTTATTTTATCAGCTTAGAGGCTTTAATATGCATGACAATGATGCTGAACGTAAAAGGCAACTAGAAGCGAGTTTTATTCCCGTAGGCCCAGAAGTAATTCCAAACGCAGATGAACAGCCACCCTATATATTAATTAGTGACGAAGATGAAGACACAGAAACCATTACCCTGCGAACAAAAAATGAGGGTGATGTAAGAGGCTTTTCTCCTCATCCCAGTAAACCTCTTGATATTATTCCAGAGTTTATGCGGTATCTACGAGATAAGGGCTATGAAGGAAAGCCAGACCCAGAAAAAGGTTTTTATACCTTTACCAGAGGCGATAGCGAGAAACCAACCATTACGTGTCATAAAGCTGGAGCCAATGGCCTACCTGAAGCAAAAATAACTTTTAAAGATGCTTCTCCCGATCAAATTCGAGAAATTTTTGTCGGTATAAAAGAATCGTTAGAAAAAACCCATCAAGAGCGTTATAGAGATGCACAACCGCCAGTGCCTTTTGATATAAGCGGCTATAAAATTAATTTTAAAGCCGCTAATGAAGAAGATATGCAGCGAGTAAAAACACTATGTGCAGAGATGGGGCTTGGCTGTGAAGGCAGTGTTAAACCTGCCGGGCCTTCTGCGCCAGCAAGACCGTCAATGCCATCGTTTCCAGGAATGCCATCATTGCCAGGAATGGGCAGATAATTATTAGGGTCTGTTTACAATTCGCTAGGCGTTACACCCAGCATAGCAGTGTGTCAACAGACCCTATTTGCTTCACCCTTCTCTAACTCGAGGATCAAAAGCCTCACGCACCACATCAGCGACTAAGTTCGCGGTTAACACTAAGGTAAACATCAACACAAATGCCGCTAATAATGGCCACCACACTACCGGATCACGAGCCAATTCCAAACGCCCACTGTTGATCATATTGCCCCAGCTATAAGTAGTTGGGTCAACACCCACCCCCACATAAGTCAACACGGCCTCAGCCAAAACCAACCCACTAAAATCTAAAACCAGAGCAATCAACACAATATGCATCGCGTTGGGCATAATATGCCGCATAATAATGCGGATATGGCTCACGCCTAAGGCACGTGCGGCCTGAACATAATCCAACTCGCGTAATTTCAGGCTTTCACCGCGCAATAAACGGCATAAACTAGTCCAACTGGTCAACCCTAAAATCATACATAATGCTAACAAACGAGCATCGGCACGGGCGGCAATATTATCAAATAAATTGGGATGATTTGAGATAAAAATTTCCAAGGCTAAAACACTAGCAGCAATAAGCAAAACTCCTGGAACAGAACTTAACGTGATATAAAGATATTGAATAATATCATCAATGATGCCACCAAAATAACCCGCCATGGTGCCGAGGAATAAAGCAAAAGGTAAGGTAAAAAGTGTGGTCAATGTGCCCAAAATTAACGCCGTACGAATACTTTTACACGCGATGTAAAAGACATCCACCCCCACTTTATCAGTACCAAAGATGTGATAATGTTGTTCTAATTGCAAGCAAAAAAAACTCAAGAACAATATAAAGCTGAGTGTAATCCAAAAAGTGATGATGCTTATACGTATCTGCCGCTGAAATGAAATAGCTTTTCCTTTAGGATTCTCTTCATCGTTTTCGGATTTCGGTTGTTTTAGGCTGCGTTTCACTACGAAAAAAATCCCAATTACTGCGGCAATAACGCAGTTAATAACAAATAATTCCACCAAAGCAATCAAAGCACTTTGCCAAACCTCTTTTGTTATTGATCCACCCGCAACATATTCTAACGTAGGATAAATACGCGCTTCTTTACCGTTGGGCAGCTGCTTGGTCTCTTTACTAAATAAATGGGTGGCAAATGGCGCCGAGTAGGTCTTTTCATTTTGAGTGCCCGCTCGCCCTAGAATAATATCGAACACGCTTTTGACTTCAGCGCTATATTGTACCGGCTGGCCTACAGTTGTTGCTGGCAACGCTAGCCGGAAATGCAGAGAATCTAATAAGCCTATTAAAATAAAGAATCCTAGGATAGTAAAAGATACTACGGCAATGCGATTTTGCGCAATCCGCCGCCAAGGCATGCGTAAATGTTCGCGTTTTCGGGCAATTAATAGGTAAATAATAGATACGATGAAAAGAAAAAAAATACACGCATCCGTAGGCAGAACAACTATTTTAAAAGACATGGTGGTTATTATTGTTATGATTTAAGTTGGCAGCGAGACTGGTAAAACATAGCATAGATTAGACTTCTTGCAAAACCTAAAATAGGCCAATGAATGTAGGTTGGGCTGAGCCTGCGAAGCCCAACAGACGGAATTTCATTCTTGCTGGGCTCAAAAAAAACACTCAGCCAACATTTCTTCATTGTTTCCCCTCTCCCCCAGCGCTTTTCTGGGGGGGAAAGAGAGGAGCTATCTTATTCCTAAGCTCCTCACAGAAATGGACTAGACTCGCAGCGTTCGCGATGGCGCAACAGGTTGCTGCGCATCTGACTCTGCGTGCCCCGCGTGTCCCTGTGGCAATTGCGGTTGCTGTCCTAGACTTGGCTGAGTTGCTATATATCGCTGATGCTCAGCTTTCGCAGCAGGATGCGCTTGAATATGAATATCAAAATTAGTAATGCCTTTGCTTACTAAATAATCTCGTTGAATTTTGTAAGATTCAGCGCTTGACGGCTTTAACATTAAAAGAGCATTATTTGTGTTTGCTTCTATTATTGTTTTCAGCATTTTTTCAGTCACCGCTTTTCGTAATGCCATATCAGACTGCGCTGATGCTGGAATTCTAAGTACACAATTAGCTTGTGTTATTAGTACTTCAACACCCGTAGGAGTGCCAGTAGCATCTACATGCTTGATCAACATATGCTCTGAATGTTGTGGTGTTGCTGGCTTTACTTCATATTGATAAACGTTAGCAAAATTTTCTTTTATTATATTGCTGACATTACCATCCTTATCTTTCAATGCCCTTAATAAATTTATCTTGACTGGGCTTGCTTGATAACTTCCTCTAGGAGGAGCTTGTACAAGAGGCGATTGCAATATAACTTCATCTAACCGATCATCTTGCAGATATGGATTAACTGGTTTAGTTGGCTCAGCCCATGCATGCATTGTTGATGGCATATGAGGTAATGGTTGCCGCTGAGCAGCACCAAAAGGAATACCGTACGGTGCGCCGTTGGATTGCGTAAAAGTAGGGGGGGAAAGTGGTGGCGTTGATCGTGTTGTCGTTGACTCCCATGGAGAATACTGAGTCCCGTAGGAATTTGGAGGGGTCTTTGTTTCCTTTTTTACGGGAACTGGGTTTTTCTTTGCTTCCTTTTCTTTCGGGTCACTAATAACCCTCCTTCCTGCGCCTTTAGCAATTTTGTCAACGACTTCAGAAACTAAACTCTCCCCGAATGAACAATTGAAAAAAGTACCATAGCGGTGCGTTTGGTATTCACTTATTTCACGATAACCATTCAAGCACAAATGATAACCTTCAGTTAAATTGATTTTTTGTTTATCGTTTTTATTGAAAATATTACTGTCTAAAATAATCTCTGCTTCCCGAACAAAGATTAGCGCCTTCTCTCTGAACTTTTCAATACTGTCCCATGTCTCGGATGGAGCTGACTGATCTGCCTTCTGAATATTTTTTATTCTAGTTAGTTCTTTCTTAAGACTAATTAATTCTTCTTCTAGCTTAGGAAGCTTTTTTAGTAGCTCCTGCCTTCGTCGCTCCTCCGTAGAGGGTCGTTTGGCATTATCATTTTCTTTCTCTTTTTCCTTTTCTTTCTTTTTTCTATGAGAGGAAGCAGGTATTGCTGGGGATTCGTCCAAAAAGGAGCTGTAGACAGTGTTGTTTTCCCCTTTTTTTGCTTCTTTTTCAAGTCGCGCAATAGCTGCACCACGAGATGCAGGACTGCGAGATGTGGTTGTCGTGGTCGTTGTTGTGACACCCGGTGGAGGAGAATTCTGTACTCTATCTCTAGCTATATTTTCTTCTTCCTCATCATCATCGAACCATGAAGCATAGTTGATAGTCCGACCAGCCTTGCCTCCTTGAGAAAGAACAGCAGGGGATCTATAGCCCGGTGGCAATGATGGTGACGTTGTCGTTGTTGGGGTGGCTTGAGGCGAGTTCTGCAAAGGGGGAGCATAATGAGAAAAATAGGTTGTTGTCGTCGACGAGTATGGAGAGTTTGAATCTTCATCATCACTTAATTCCGAGCTTTCATCTTCATCTGAATCCACTGCTTTCTTAGGGGAGCGCTCTACTAGAAGATTATTGCAAACTTCTAGGTATTGATCGCAACGTGATATTAAATCTACAAATTTTTTCTTTTCGCTAGGATTTTCATTCAAACGTTGTATTAATTCATTGCTATTAAAATCACGAATTAAATAGAATATTTTGAAAGCTATCTTATTTAGCTTCCCATCGGCGTTATCTTCTTCCAAAAAACCATTTACAGCACTTACAAATTTAGGAGGAGTATCAGTTATGATT